>Ga0209489_106766_pt1 | contig 17997 bp, 7 predicted proteins | sample SiratrowhiteBW_FD_187527 | JGI IMG/M metagenome (GOLD analysis project Ga0209489, IMG submission 187527) | Root nodule microbial communities of legume samples collected from California, USA - Siratro white BW (SPAdes) (version 2) | ecosystem: Host-associated > Plants > Roots > Nodule | place: USA...
ATATCTCAGTTACATAAACTTGCAAATTGAGTATTAGTATTTCTATTTGTATTCTATCTTGTGTGCAATTTGGTGTGATTGAATCTGTGTGATATATTACTTTGAAATTGTATGAGTTAATTTGCTTCATACTGTCTTTGCTGGATAATATTGGTTAGAATCATTTCTGCTGCATAAAACTCAACTGGTGTATGTGCTGTTTGAAATTTGCTCTCTGCCAGCAAAATAAATCAATTTATTTGTGACTGAAATCGATTTATTTCACCACTGCACCTTAAATCTTTTATCATCGAGATTCAGAAAAGGTTTTCTATTAACTAAATTGTTTTCAGTGTTTTAAATTGACAAAAATCTTTTAAAGTTCAATTCACCCCCCCTCTTGAACTCAGCCAAATATATTTTCAGCATGCATAGATGCTCAATCATAGCAACTCATTGTGAATAAGGTCAAGAACTACTAGAATACCAACATGAAGAAAAGACTCATCATAATGGGCTTAGATCTCATTACTGACAAAACAATAAAACAAAACACATTTGAAAATGTGATGGTTTAGGGCACGACTGATAAAAGAGGATATAAATATTCTAATTTGTTTTCTTGGAAAGAGAAACAAAATAGACTTCATTCTTAATGGATATGTTTTTGCTCTATTACTCTATTTGATAGAAGCTGATTTTCTCCTTATTTGATTTAGAGTTTCACGTTGAATAGAGTATGAAGGAGGCCGCGGAAGTAATGGATGCAGTGTATAATTCACTGATTGGATAAAGTGGTTTAGAGGAAAAAGGATATGTGAGAGAGGTGAGACCAACTCTCACCAGGTGCCTAGGCTAAACTCAAAAGAGGAGCTAACCTAGAGGTGATCACAAGAACAAGTGAAATTGAATTTGGATAAAATTTCTCTACTCATTTCATGATGAAAATATAATAGGCTAACACACTTATTTCTACTGCTAGGATCAACCCAAAGTGGAGCCAAATTCAAAAAATTCAATTTCATAAATAAAACTCTAGATCTAAAAGAGCATGACATGTGAATTTCACATTTCTCATACCTCTTATTCACATTTAGCATATGTTTAATGTGCTCCTTATGCATCAACTTCATTCCTTGGACATTCTGGGGTTTGTATAGGGCTCTAAGAAGTCCAAATGCAACCCTAGATGGACTATAGTATCTTATTCTAACAATATTCTACGTACCATGGCTCAAATACAAGGTCCAAACTTTATTCTTCTTGGCCCAAATACAGGCCCAAATTATTCTAAGTTATTCTAAAAATTTATACGAGTAAAAGAATTCTTTTTGATGCTCCATGATCTCTAGAGTGATCTCTTTAAGATTTTATTCGGGCCTGAACAATTGGTGGTAGGCCCAAACAAGCTCAGATGGGCCTAATCTTCTAGAAAGCTCTTGATCTACCTTTTGCCTCTTTATCCTCTTTATTTTTTTGACTAAGGTGGTTGGGATATATTTCACCACTATTTTTTATAAAATATAAAATATAATATATAATCTTATAATCTTATAATAGACTCTTTAAATTCATCTCTCTACTCATAATAACTATATCGTAATTAACATTAGAAAATACAATTAAAGGTAGTGATTATTGGTTATCCAAATTCTTGTTGAAAAAAAAAAGAAAACATACTCCTTAACAAAATTGATGGTTTTTAGTTTAATGCTAACAAATTCATCCCTTAAACTCAAATCTTTATAATCTTTCATTCCAATCATCTTCTTCAAGTTACAAAACTATTGTTATTATAACCAATTAGTAAATCTAGCATATCCATAGAGTGACCAATTGAGGAGCCACAACCGATAGTTTTTTCCCTTTCATAATTTCTGAAAGATTTTTTCACTTAAAGTATTCTTCTTTGCAGTCAATGAATGCTTACTGTTTGGCCAAATCATAGATGAAGCTAAAGTATTATCAACTTTATTAGCCACTCTCAAATTTCCATGCCTTTCTTGGAAACTAGGTGATTTTGGTCGAATAAACTCTTTATCTATCTCTCCCTTGCGCCCAAAAGCAACAGTCTTCGTTTACAGTACTAAAAGTTCTCTTTGAATCTCTCCCTTGTTTCATGATGTTGTAATAGGAATGCCTGGAGACAAATCAGGCGCAAATAGATTCACAGTATGTGTAGACCTAAAAGTAGTTTCCTCAATTGGTTCTGCATTAATCGTCACAAGTTCAGATTCATCATCCTCCCACCTTATATTAGTTATCATTCAATTTCAGGTCATGCAAATCCTCTTCTAAAATAACCACATCATTTTCTTCATCAACTAGAGGATTGAGAAAGTACATTTTTCATCGCATGAGCCACAACCTATGCTTTAGTCTTTGCAACTTTCATCTCTACCATCTAGAGTTCTAATGTTTGAAGGTTTTAAGAACTTCTTTTGCATCACGCCAGAGAGTGATGACCTTTATCTTTAAATTAAGTTTGAACATATGGTCTTTCATGAAAATTGAATACGCTTACTCCAATAATCGTCTGATATTAAGAATATTATTTTTCAAGTCATATACATAATAGACATCCTCCATAGTACTTTTTTTTCCATCTTTGGAACCTTCATTGAGTCTTCGAAAGACACAACAAAAAGGTGTTTGTGCCCACACATATGATTGCTAGCAGTAGTGTTCAGATACCACACCATGTCATTATCTAGAGTGATGCATTCATTTGGCATCATAAAGATCCCTTCATCTTTTGTCTCATCTTCCTTGACTAAAATTGTGTTTTCTTCCACTTTATTTTTGGCATAACAATCCTTTGCATAGTGTCCACATCTTTCACAATTCTAACATTCAACATTTGGACAATTTAAACGACCACCTCTTTGACGACTACGACTCGTCCACCCTAGTTTTGCTGGTTTGCTTATCCTCTCTTTGCACTGTTGTTTCCATGACCAGGATCTTTATTTGAGATCGTAACATTGACCTCCGCATCCTTGTCCTCTTCCTCAATTGTGTTGAGCATACATCACCTTATCTTCCTTGATGGTCATCTTTGTTTGCAAGGTTTCCTCTTGGACTTCTTGTTTCTTTATTCTTCTTTCATTGTTCATATGCTTCAAGAAAACTCTCGAGATCATTGCTAGTCATTTCTTCCAATTTTCTTGACTCCTCAATTGCACATACAATATTTTCAAAGTCATCAGTCAATGACCTAGGAATTTTCTTTACGCCCTCTTGTATATGTATATGTATATGTAAGGGTTTCTCGATTGTATTTAAGTTGATTGGCTATTGTTTGCACACGAGTAGTGTAACTAGATACATCTTATGAGTCATTCATCTTCATGGCCTTTAACTGACTCCGTAGAGTTTGAAGATGCATCTATTTAAATCAATCGGCACCCTTAAACATTTTTTTCATAGATGTCTCACGCTTCATTCGAAGTTGATGCACCATAAATCTTCTCAAAGATTGACTCATTGACAACTTTATACAACGTGTAGAAAGTTGTCTAATATTTCAATCGTGTCTTTCAATGTGTTGATTTGAAATCCCTTGATTGATTTTGGTTCTTCAAAACCTTCTTACACCACCTCCTATACATATTGAGATTCAAGAAACTTTCATTTAGATGCTCCAATTATTGTAGTTTAGTGTCTTTGATTGTTTGAACAATAACTAATTATTGATCACACTTGTCATAACTTTGATACTAATTTCAAAACAGAAAAAATAAATATTTTAATATTTTTTTTTCAAAGAAAGAGAAACTTTTTTAATGAATATGTTTCTTCTCTATTATCTTATTATTTATAAAAAAAACATATAATATATAATATCACAATAAACTTTCAAATTTATCTATATGCATAACACTTATGTTATTTAACGCTAAAAAGCCAAATTAAAGATAGAAATGATTGGCCATCCAATCTCCTGTCTGTTAATTAAAACCGCACACCCCTTAAATAGTTTGTGTTTAATGCTACCGATGACCAGTCTAAGGACACCATCAATATCAGCCACGTGTCTCAATGGGAGAGTGCTCGACTTGAAGCTGAGGCCAGAGGATCTAGGTTGCAAGTTGGATCTGGGATCCTCGCATCTCTCTGGGCTAGTCTTAAGCAAAATTCCAACCCAACCTTGTCTTACATCACGATCAGTGTCAACCGAACACATGATAGTGTATAACATGTGTGCCCTAGTGCTTCCCACAAATCATGATTTTCAGTTTCTAATATTCCAGAAATCACCAACACAGAAAGTTTAGTTACATATAAGGGTGAAAATAATGTCATGGGAGCAAGCAGCCAAATTCTGAAGGTAATGGAAGGTTGTGTATCAAACTTACAAGATGATGACATTATGGTTAAGCATTTAGAACAGCTATTTAACACTTATTATTTAACCCTTCTTATTTTTCGTACGCTTAAAAATAAATTGTTAAGGATTTGTATAGTTGTTAAAATATCATTTTCCACAATTAAGAGAGTTAACATAGTCTTCTCATTTAGTCAATGGTACTTTAGTTTCGGTCTCGTTGGCCGTACATTCAATAGCACACGGAGGACGTCATTTTGCATTGTTGTTGTAGTAATTTATGTATTTTATTGTTTTTTTTAATTGATACGAAACTACAAAAATGTAATTTCTTATTCTAAGTTCATCTCTCTCTATTATTATGTTCCACATATTATATATGTTTTATAACCTTTCAATAGAACTATACATTCAATTTTTTTAATCAAATTTAAGACAACAGTATTGTAAAATATAGCATTTATTTTCAATTGGATTGAAGTTACAAAGTTATAAAATTGATCTATAATCATTACAAGAATGTCACAATTAGTTGTTATAATTTAACCAGAAGATGTTATTAGAGTCACTCAAGTTCATTCTAACTAATTTAATACAAAAATTTTAAATAGATTAGGCCTCTTCTAAAAATTATTAAAAATAAATAATAATGAAAATGTGTTAACGTAAGTTGGAGGGACGCAAAACGTGACATTAACATTGTATTTCAAATTAAATAATTGTATTTCAAATTAAATAATAGAATGTTAGTGTTGGTCTAGGTGACAGAGATAACGTAAAGTAAAAATGGAAAAGAAAGATTGATATATAAAGTATCGGCCTAATCGATGTTAAAATATTAGTAGTTTATTTTCTTAACATCGAACTGTGGGGATGTTTTTTTTAAGTGTGGCATCGACTAGATGAACACTTTCACTTATATAGATTTCAACATATACTTACAGTTAATTGTGTTATACAAGTTATTAGAATACTTTATCAGTATACTTTATCGAGAAGTGAAATTTAATCCTAATTTAACCTTACAAAACTAACTTGTAAACTAAGGTTTATACTTATTTATAAACTAATGAAATACCTCATTTTTAGTCGACGTGGGATCTCCATCATACCTCCTCACGTCGAGACTGTTCAACTCGTGCATGAAACTATATTATTTAAGGGTGGTCCGATAATAGCCCGATAGCGGGTGACCCAAGAATCATGCTAGGATAGACTTTGACACCGTATAAATAAGTGAGATTTAAGTTTAACTCAATCTTACAAAATCGGCTTGTAAAGTGAGGTTTGCACCCATTTTATAAACTACTGAAAGATCTCATCTCTAGTCGATGTGGGATCTCCAACACCCTCCTCACGCCGAGACTGCTCAACTCGGGTGTGAGACTAAATTGTTTAAGGGTGGTCCAATAGCGGCCCGATAGCAGGTTACCCAACAACCGTGCTAGGATAGACTTTGATACCATATCAAGAAATGAAATTTAAGCCTAACTTAATCTTACAAATCTGACTTGTAAAGTGATGTTTATAATCATATTATAAACTATTAAAAGACTCATTTCTAATCGATGTGAGATCTCCAACATATTTATATAAGTTTCAACATATACCTACACTTAATAGTATTATACAAAGTAGTGTATTATCTACATATGATAGTACAAATATTCATTCTATTATGAATATTGGTTTTAAACTATATTTTGTTGACTCTCTTAACTTTTATTTATTTTGTTTACAAGTGATCCTTTAACTATTAATCTTGGTCAATCTTATATTCATTGTATATTTTATGATGCACTGTTCCTTTTTATATTTTAAATCATTTTTGCATTTGAAATATACTAAAAGGACTATTATAAAATAATGATAGTAGAAAACCTGTTTTGCATTATTAATGTTTTTCACTTGATTTTTTTTTTCTGTTAGGAACTTATAGTCATAGAGAAAAAAATATTCATGTTTGTTTGATAAATTTTCCTATTCTTTTTCATACGTGATACTTAATTCAAATTGACTTAAATGTAATTGTGATTGCTTAATTCTTATATTGACAATGAGAAAAATCAAAATGATCTTTAATTCAATCATCACAAGTGTTAAAACTAATTTTGAAGTAGTAATATTCTTTTATTAATTTAATGTTAATTACATAGTGCATATTAATATATTGTAAATATTGTAAATGGTTTTACTGAGAGGAGATAGAACAAACAAATAATCCTTATTTTACAAAATATTAAGATGAGCTTAAGAGTAATCTATCTCCCAAATCACCAAAACAATCTTCATTACTAAGCATCACCAAGTCTTATATAAAAAAAAATTAATTTTTACTATCATATATAACTCCATCTATTCTCATTACAAGTAAACTGAACCAATTAATATTCTGTTTAACATAACTTCTAAGAAATATTTAAATATTAGTCAAATTTAAATATTAGTCGTAGATTACCTTTTGTTATATTTTTTATAATAACATATATGTTTTTTCAAATAATATAATAAAAAATATGTTATTTCTTTTTTTATTAATAGAAGAATTATTATATATTTATCAATTCATTCTTTCTGCTTTAAGTATATTTAGTAAGACTAATAAACTAATTATTAGTTTATTTGAAAAGTTTATAACCTAGTTTGATAATACAAAATTTTTTATAATAATACCATAATATCTTATTTTATGAGTTTGTAGGTCATAACCTATAAAGTTAATTTAATTAACTTATAACTTATTTAATTTAAAAAATAATAATTCTTTGACAATCACTCCAAAATTAAAACTTATGACAACAACGGTGGTGTGACAACCTTTTCTTACATGGTAAAAGATAAAATTGTATTATCCTCTTCAGAGCAATACTTCATCCCTCCCTCCTCTTTGTTTCTTACCAAAAACCGTGCCTGTTACATTGAAACCATAATATCCCTTCATTCCCAGATAATCTATGCTCCCATCATAGCCGCAACATAGCCCTCCTAAGCCTTCAACCTTCAAAGATGACAAAGTTCACTACTCCTTCCATCATAAAACTCCAAAATTACACTGCCGTCACCATCAAAGTAACAAACTTAGAACATGAATGATAGATAAAAAGACTGACAAAGCTAGAGACAGCACGACACCACAAAAAAAAAAAAAAAAAAAAAAAAAAAAAAAAAAAAAAAAAAAAAAAAAAAAAAACAAAAAAAAAAAAAAAAAAAAAAAAAAAAAAAAGAAAAACTTTACTGCAAACGTGAACAACCTAACAACAATAAAAAACGGAAGAAAGACCGACAAAAAAGAAGTAAAGACACCGAAAAATGTAAAAATAGTTTTTCAATCTTAATCATTTGAATTTCAAAATACTTCTCTCAAACCAAATTTCATTTAAATAATATTTTTCATGCCAACTTATCGTTATATCACAGTTATATCAAATTATCAACTAATTATAATGACTCGGAACACTGTAAAACTATCACTATTCTTAACTTTATTCTATTATTATTTCTTATATTGAAAAATATGTCTTCATTATTTTTTAATTTCCTATTTTAACACATTTCAAAATAGATACAAATTAATTATCAGTAATCGTGACATAGACTTGTGTACGAATAATTATAATATTTTTTAATTTTTTATAGATTCCACTTGTGAGAAGTATATTATGAAATTTTTTATTCTTTTTAATAATATCGGCCCATAGACACATTATTATAATTTTTTATTTAATTGATAGCGTCCGCTTGAGAATGTATATCGGCTAAACTGATGCTTAGTAAATTAGAAAAGTAGCTCCATTTCTTTTCAACACAATGGCGTTTCATTCTCGTAGCTTCTATCTTTCTTTTTTATTTTCCATTTTCTCTCATCCTCCCTTTTGATTCAGCATAACAGAGAGCACTTTGAGTGTATCCTCTCATATCTACGTATATATTAATTTTCAAATTATGTGGTTTGAGTGGTATGTGAACCTTAGATAAAAGATTTAGTAGTTTTCACTTTCTGTCTTGTTATTGTTATTCTCTGTCTTATTATTTCTGTTGGCGTAGGATTGAGGTGAATTCTTACTCTTTTTTTTCTTTGGTGAGTAATATTAACAATACATTTTGTAAAAAACACATTCCTGAACAATTGGTGGCGAGAAGGCAGAGAACATCGAGGTTTGGGAAGGATTTATTATCATTTGCCTAAATGTGAGTCCTATGTTTTAATTTAGGTATTTTGATTCATGCGATGGTTGGAGTAGATTCTGTTTTGTTCTTGAGTTATGTTTATAATTATTGGACCATGTTAGCACTCGGATGCAAAAGGCCAACCTAAGTAGAACCAATTCATACATTTTGCTAAAAAGACTATATACGCACCCACCCCTGTTAGTGCTCTACAGACGACTACACGTGCATGGAACCATGACTGATATATGATGTTGTTTCATCCCAATTTCTAGACCTCTTTTGTTTAATTTTATAGAATGAGATTGTAAAATAAGCGATCGCTAACAATTCAAATGAATTGAAAACTGGATTTACTTCCAAATCTAACACACAATTCAATATATATATATATAATTTTAGTAACGAGTTTAATGACTATAGATTCTGTTGGAAAATTTTATATCATCAATGAATCAAAAACCATTTTAAAATTCATACCGACCTATAATAACATAATAATATATATTTTCTAATTATTTTGCACTTAAGAGTAGGATTTGGGTTAAAATGTGTTGGGTTGATTTTCTTCTAATGAGCTTCAAATCATTACAATTTTGTAGAAAAAAAGAGACAAACACAATTTTTAACTACTTTCTACAACAACTTATCTTGGTTATTTTAAAGATCCAACATCAAGCTTATTGAAGATTCTTCACTAATATTTCTTTAATCTGAATAGGGGGATTGTCTACTGGAAGTATGTATTAGTTGTTTCGGAAATCCAACTATGAAATCTTTTTCAATTACTTTGAAATTTTCACTAAAGTCTTATCATTCACAGTATTTCATTTTGGATGGTAGGATTTGAAATCGAAGCTCTAGTTTGTTTCTAAAAAATTCGTGAACAATAATAATTTTTCTTGTGACGAGATTATTGAACTCTTCATTGTTAAATATCAATTTGTTGATATATTTTGGGCCATTGTTGGCGACCATGAGGAATAGAAATAATTGTATTGATATGCTCTGTGATTGGTTTTTATGAGACTCATTGTCCCTTTGTTTTGGTATTATTGAAGTATCTACCATCTCGTGGACTTTTGGTTTCTATTGAGAGGTTTTTCCCATGTTAATTATTGGTGTTGTTTATTCTTCTATTCTCTATTACATATTATTTTTTTATTAGATTGATTTATTGTGTTTAGGGTGTTTCCATATTGTTATGATATAAGTGAATCTTATTAGTTCTGCTGCCTGACTCCAACAATTGGTATCAGAGCTCCTCGGCTTGGGCTTATAGTTTGGTGAACAATGGAAACTAGCACTAGTAAGATAGTTACTCTAAATGGCTCTAATTATAATGTTTGGAAGGCGAAAATGGAAGATTTACTCTATGTAAAATTTTTTCATAAACTTGTTCTTGGTGATGAGAAGCCTAGTAATATAAGTGATGAAGAATAGAATCCCTTGCATAGACATGTTTGCGAATATATTGGAATGTGGGTTGACGATAATGTGTTGAACCATATTGTTGGGGAGACAGATGCTCGGGCTCTGTAGATTAAGCTTGAACATTTATATTATAGAAAAACTAGGAATAACAAGATGTTTATGATAAAACAATTGTTAGGTTTGAAATATACTAGGGGTATCAATGATAAATCACTTAAACAACTTTTAGGAAATTATGAATCGATTATCTGCTATGGGTATCAAGTTTGATGAAGAAATTCAATGACTATTGTTTCTTGGCTCCTTACCAGATTTGTGGGAAATTCTCATAACTTCATTGTCCAATTCTGCTCCTGATGGTGTCATCTCTATAGACCTTGCCAATAATAGTGTTTTGAATGAAGAAATGAGAGGAAAGTCACAGGTTACATCGTCTCATTCAGATATTTTGGTTTTTGAGTATAGGGAGAGAAGCAACAGTCGTGCTCTGAAAGACATAGATCAAAGTAAGAGCAACTCTAAAGGCAAGTACAAAGATGTTGAGTGTCACTAGTGTCATAAGAAAGGACACATAAAGAAATATTGTTGGAAGTTGGACAATAAAAGTGAGAAGGATAGCAATGACAAGGGTGAAGATAACAGTGATGATGAAGACAAGATCAATGCAACTTCTGTTAACTTTCTTTTTGTTCATGAGTTTGAGTTTGCGAATCTTATTGATAACTCAAAACCAGTTGGGTGATTGATAGCGGTGCTTCTTTTCATATCACATTTAAGAGAGATTTGTTTATTTCATAAACTCCTGGTGATTTTGGCAATGTGAAAATGGCTCATGAAGGTGTAGCAAGATGTGTTGGTGTTGGATAGGTTTTCTTGGAGATGTCCAATAGGTCTAGATTAATTTTGAAGCATGTGAAACATGTTCCTTATGTTCGGTTAAACTTACTTTCTGTGGGTAAGTTAGGAAAACTATAACAACTCCTTTTCAGGTGATAATTGGAAGCTCACTAAGGGTTCCATGGTTGTGGGTAGAGGTACTAAGCACACTAAACTTTACATAACTCAGGCTAAAATTGTAAAAGATGTTGTTCAAGCATTTGAGTTTGTTGATGGAACAGACTTTTGGCATACGAGGTTGTGTCATATAAGTGAGAAAGGGATGATTACTCTATGTCGGATTGACGAGGGCCTCAACCTAGTCGAGAAGGGGAAGATTTATTGGGTTGGTTCTCTTTTTGTGAGACCCAAACCCATTATTTTTTTGTGTGCCCATGACATGACAAACCCAATATAATGCACCCACATTATAATTAGGGCAAAAGGCTAACCCTAAGAGTGTGCAATCGTGAGAGAGCATTTGTGTGTAGAGAAGTATGTGAACAACCACTTTGAAGAAGAGAGAGAGAGAGAGAGAGAGAGAGAGAGAGAGAGAGAGAGAGAGAGAGAGAGAGAGAGAGAGGCAAACACAATTTACATCTACTTTCTACGACAACCTATCTTGGTTATTTTGATGATCCAACTGTGAAACCTTGACTGCTTGAGCTTACTAAAGATTCCTCACTCATATTTCTTCAATTTGGATGGTGGGATTGTCTACTGGAGGTTTGTAGAAGCGTTAAGAATTTTGTGAAGAGTTGCATTTCGCAGAAAGTTTATATTATTGTCAGTCTTGGTTGTTTCCGAAATTCAACAGTGAAATCTTCTCTAATTGTTTTGAAATTTTTACTGGAGTCTTATCACTCACAATACTTCGTTTTGGACATTTTGAATGGACAGATTTGAAGTCAAAGCTCTAGTTTGTTTCCAAAATATTCGTGAACAGTGGTAATTTTTTGGTGACGAAATTCTTAAACTCTTCCTTGTTAAATTTCGATTTGTTGATATATTTTGGCCATTGTTGGTGACCATTTGAGGATTAGGAAGAGTTGTATTGATATGCTCTATGATTAGTTTTTGTGAGACTCATTATGCGTTTGTTTTGGTATTATTGAGTATTTATTGTCCCGTGAGTTTTTTTGTCTCTATTATTGAAAGGTTTTTCACATGTTAATTGTTGATGTTGGTTTATTCTTATGTTCTAGACTGTATATAAGGTTTTTTATTAGATTGATTGTATTTAAGGTGTTTTCATATTGTTTTGATAAAAGTGAATCTTATTGTTTATAATGCCTGATTCATCAAAATAAAAAAGGAATATCCATATCGTGTAGGAATTTCTTTTAGTAAACCAGAACAATATTTTCATATCAATTTAGACTTAAGAGTAGGATTTGATTAAGATGAGAAGGAAGCGTATATATGATATAGGGATTGTCTTTAGTAAATCAAAACACATATTTTTTAATTATTTTAGACTAAAGAGTAGGATTTGGGTTAAGACGAGAATGAAGTGTGTATATCATATTGGGATTCTGTTTAGTAGATCAAAATTAATTTTGGACTATTCTTGGGTTAAGATGAGAAGGAAATAAGTATATCATGTAAGGGTTGCCTTTAATAAATAAGAACACACCTTTTTTAATCAATTTATATTTTAGAGTAGAATTTGGATTAAAATTAGAAAAAGAGTACGTATATCATGTAGAGGTTGAAGACATTTTTTATATTAATTTTGAACTTAAAAGTAAGATTTTGGTTAGGATGAGAAAGAAATACATGTAGGAATTTCCTTAAGTAATTCAAAACACATGTTTCTTAACAAAGTTACGAGACCAATGTTTTTCATCCATTTTCTCTCTTTTCTTTATCAAAGCGGTATGCTTTTCTTATTTGTTCTTCCTTCATAGACTCCTGAGACGGAATTATAAAATTCAATACACACATTTTTTTCTTATTTGTTCTTCCTTCCTTGATAGACTCCAGAGAGCGGAACTATAAAATTCAAACTCACACATATTTTACCTTTTGTCAATTGAACATCAAAATATTAATGATGCGACACAATAAGTAATTAATGTGAAATAATTTTTAGCTCAGATTAAAATATATATTATATTTTAAAATCTACATAATTATTAGTAAACCTTTGAAATTTTATAAATTTAACTACTCAACCTTCAATCTTTTAACATTTAACAACCAACTTTAAATTTTACAATTTCTGTGAAACTTTACATTTGAATAATTACATAGTTAATTGACACAATAATAAGATGAATTTTAAAATTAATACAACAAAATCCGTGAAATTAAAAATTAAATGATAAAATTTTAATGATAAAATTATATATATATATATATATATATATATATATATAGATAACTATGATTAAAATTTAGTTAAGAGTTTTTATTTAGTACGATTATTAATATTATAATGACTATTTGAAAAATCCATGCACATTTTTCAAAGTGCAGTTCATATTTTTTTAATGCAACTTGAAAGACTATGTTATTTTGTAGACTAATAATTTCATGATAAATATGTAGAATAATTAATAGAGACTAGATGTATGATATGTTTGATTCTTCAAAGAAATTAAGGCAACGATTCATCAATAGAGTTCATGAATTTGTTTCAAAGGTAGTGAAGCAAACTTCATATATATAAGATGGAGGGATAAGGTGTCTTTGTATCAGATGTGTTTGTGAGAAAATCTTGAAACCTTCTATGTGAGGGTTCATATGCTACAATATGAGTTTCAACTCAACTATAGGATATGGGTTCATCATGGAGAAGAGGGTCAAATGTGGTCGACTTATGTTATGCATCCATCAATTATGATAACATGAATTGTGTTGATCAGTTTGGAGCAGTAACTAAAATTGTGTATGATTCATACATGTAGATAGTTGATATAAGAAGTCTTTATGAAGACTTGGCTAATGACAATATGTATGAAGGAAAATTCTCTAATGAGGAGACGCAAAATTTTTATGATAAGTTAGTATCTACAAATGAACCTATTTGTGATGGAGCAACTGAGTTAAGATTATTGATATCCATTAGGCTTCTAACTGCTAGAACCATTTAGCATGCTACCAAAAAGTGTTTAGATTATTTCATACAAATGTTAGTTGATGTATCTCCAAAAAATATAATTGCATACCTAAGAACTACTAAGAGGCCAAAATAGTTGTGTCAACTTTAGGTTTGAAGGTTGTAAAGATTGATTGTGGTGAGATGCATGTTGTATTACAAAGATGACATCAAATTAATTGAATGCAAATTTCATGATCTTCCAAGGTATTTGCCTCCAAAGGGTCGAAAGGGAAGATAAAAAATGTTCCAATAAAAGGAATATTTTATTTTCTAATCATATAAAGATTACAAAGACTATATTGGTCAATAGAATTTGCAAAGCAAGTGAGATGACATTTTGAAAACAAAATACATTATAGTCTATTATGACATCCATGTGATAAGAAAGCTTGGAGGCACTTTGGTAATGTATATCCATATTTTGCTACTCACCCACGTCATGTGAGAATAAGTTTATGTTCTAATGGATTCACTCATTACATCCAAGCTTTAGCAACCCTATATTCTTGTTCGCTTGTATTTGTTACTCCTTATAATCTATCTCTTGAAATGTGTATGACCAAGTCATACAAGTAGAAAGTATTACTCATGACTTTGTTACCTGTAATTCAATTTAGTTGTGTAATATATAGTGTTTGTAATTGTACAACCTTTATTACTAACGTAAATATAGTCACCTGGATAAACCTGATGAATTATTTCTGGTCACTCATACCAATAAGAAGGGTGGTTGGGTTGATAATCGTTCTCGTGAGACTTATGTAAGTTATTACTTTAAATTTTTCTTACTTTATTTATATTTTTTTCTAATTTTTTAACATTTGCATCTCCCAATAATTGTTTAGGAAAGCTATCATGAGTTATTGAGGTTCCTACAATCGAATAGTTCTAAAGGATCAACTATCAATGTCCACCAAATAAATATATCAACAAAGCTTTAGGCTTGGAAAGATGTTGCTAAAGGAAATAGTAGAGGTAGAGTTTATGGAACAACAGACTTAGCTAGTAATTGGAGTTCACCCCTCACTCAACTATCATTTTTACTTCTACCACTGATTATCACTACTAGAAAATTGTTGAATAGTGACTGAAATTAGTGATAAAAAAATTCAGTCACTATCAGTGACCGAAAAATTCAATCACTGATTCGGTCACAGATGATGATGATGATGATGATGATGATGATGATGATGATGATGATGATGATGATGATGATGATGATGATGATGATGATGATAATAATAATAATAATAACAACAACAACAACGACAATAATAAGAATAAGAATAATAATAATATTTGTAATTGTAAGAATAAGTATAATAATAGTCGTAACATGATACAAAAGTTGTTTTGGTCTGATGGTTAAGGTTTCTCTTAAGCTACTAAGAGGTTCTAGGTTCAAGTCTCTCTTAATGCACTTTGTCCAATTTTTAAAATCAGTCACAAAATCGATTAGTAATTCATATGCAAGTCCAGCAACTTCACTCCCACTATATAAAAGACAATGATAAGCAACCACTTTCCAAAAGTTCATCCCAAAATCTAAGTGTCTTTATTTCATATTTGTTTTCATGTACTAAATATTCTATTTACTCTAATAGTTTATACTGATTTCACAAGCAATTTTAATAAATCAAACGACTATTTATTGTAGTGTATGACAGACTTCTAGTTCTTTTATCACTTACATTTTATGTTTTTACTTTTAATTAATTTTTTTAGATAATTGTACTTTTCAAATTTTTTGTTTATGTAACATTTGTACATTGTAAAAATAGTATCAATATGTAGTTGGTTTTATACTTTAATTTGGATTTAAAACTAGCATTTAAAATTGTTATTAGATTTGGTTCCAATTATTTGAAATTAAATTGATATTGAATTTCACTAATTAATTGCTTTTATAATTTTGATTTGTATATTTCAATTCAGATTTAGGATTAAGATTTGGGATTAGTATTTAAAATTAATATTCATATTATTATTGGATTTTGGGTTACAATTAGCATTTCAAATGGAATAGGTTTCCGATTGTATTCCTTTTAGAATTCAATTTGGGTTTGACATTTGATATTGAATATTGAATTTAGAATTGAATTTAGGTTTCACATTCGATATTGAATTACTTTTGCATACAAATTTGGATATATACATTTTGAAATTGAAATCAGGTTTGAACTTGATATTAGGTGTAATGGCTTTGAAATATATATATTTTTTTAAGTTTACCTAGTCCTGTCTCAATTATGGATTAAACTCACTAAAAGCTTTTTTTCTTTCTTTTTTATAGCTTCCACTTTTAAGATGCAACTTTTTCCTTTAGTATTGTCCTAGCTCTCACTTTGTTAAAATAATTAAATTAATTTTTGTCACTAACCATTGGTTAGCCCATACTACTACACAGTTTTCTTTTTTATTTTTTTTCATCATCGGCATAATCTATGCTACATTAAAAATTTTAAATTAATTATATTAATTTAGTGTCGGTTTGGCTCATATTACTTGCATCTCATCCATTGACCAATGCTAATGTCTATTAGGTTTTTGGATTGACGCATGAACAACGTTATAACATCGATTTTCATCATTTTGCGTTCGACTTTAGTGGACTCTAACACACATATATGCACGCAAACACTCATCATACACTATATCTATACACATGCACACAGACCACCCACGTATAACCCCACACATATCCATATCCACACACACAAATACGTACTATTTTGAGACGATTTCTGCAAAATTTAAATGTGCAATTACTACATCTAAATCATGGTTCAATGGTGACAAAGGTTAAGGAGTTCAGTATTTATATGATTACAACTTTAACTAGTTTCTGTTTTCTTATCTACAATAAAAAATATATAAATAGACCGGACATCTGGGGTGATAGAAGAAAAAGTGATATATGAAGTTTGACAAAACTATACACAGTTCTCTCATCAATCTCCTAGAATCTTTAAAGAAAAAAAAAAAAAGAAAAACACATATGCGTATAATGAAAGAAATCCTAGATACATAATGTCTTGCCCCAATATAAGAGTTACACAAAAAATATACAGATATAGATAAAGCGTATCTACGTTAATTCAAGCTATCACTACAGATATATATTATCATCTTAATATAAATATATTTTCTATAATTCCTCTTCAGTTTCAAAAGTTTTTGGTAACTTCATTGTACAGTCCAAGCAACCAATTTTTGTGGGTTTTGTTAGTTCCTTAAATCTCCCCTACACAGGTTTCACAGAAGAGTATTGTCAACTAAAAACAAGCATGTAGTATGTTGACAAATAAATAAATAAATAAAATCAAGCAGCTTGTTCGATTTGACATATATGAAAACAAGAAAAAATTAGTCCAAAACTTCCAAACTGGGGTGCCAACAAGTCTGACAATTTATAAATTTATATGAAAGACTTCACATTTGCAAATCCTATCATTGGATTGCTTCAGACAAAATTAACATAGGGAAGAACTCACATCAAACTTAAGATGATATATTTTTTCATAATAGATTAAATGCATCATTTTAGGCGTAGATAATTGTTTATCTCAACTATTTGATCATATTATGACTATTATCTTGTTATTTTTATTATAACTATTATTACTTCTGGTATGATTATTATAATTATTATTAATGTTAATGAAATAACTATTATTATTAAAATTATTTTATTATTATTATCATGATAATTATTATTATTTTTATTGTTGTTATCATAATTTTATTATTATCATTATTAATATTATTATTATCACAATTATTATTATTATAAATAAAAATAATTATTATTATAATTATTACTATTATCTTAATTATTTTATTATTATTATTATGATAAATATCTTCATGCTCTCATCTCCAAACATTTTGAATTGAACTCCCATTTTGTTCGTGACAGGGTTCATCAAAAATGTGTTCAACTTGATAAATATCTTGAAGTTACAAATATTTACACCAAGAGATTTCTCTTTTCAATTATTTTGGAATAAACTTACGGTGGTTAACAAACCCACCATTAATTTAAGGGGATGATAGAAGAACAGGAAAACCAGATTAAACTAGTAGTACTGTTTGCTCATATATATAT
>Ga0209489_106768_pt1 | contig 17992 bp, 8 predicted proteins | sample SiratrowhiteBW_FD_187527 | JGI IMG/M metagenome (GOLD analysis project Ga0209489, IMG submission 187527) | Root nodule microbial communities of legume samples collected from California, USA - Siratro white BW (SPAdes) (version 2) | ecosystem: Host-associated > Plants > Roots > Nodule | place: USA...
GGGTACCTGTAGTGATTCAAGACAATCAGTGACTGGTTTTAGTGTGTATCTTGGAAATTCCCTTATATCTTGGAAATCAAAAAAGCAAGGAACAATATCAAAAAGTTCCTGTGAAGCTGAATACAGGGCAATGGCCACTGTTACTTGTGAAATTCAATGGCTAGTCTATCTTCTTCAAGATTTGAAAGTTCCTTTTGAGAAACCATCTATTTTATATTGTGACAATGACTCAGCAAGATATATTACAGCAAATCCAGTGTTTCATGAGCGCACCAAACATATAGAAATAGACTGTCACATTGTTAGAGAAAAGTTGAAAAAGGGTCTCATTCATTTGCTTCCCATTTCCACCACAGAGCAACTAGCAGACATTTATACCAAAGCCTTAGGTCCTCAGCCTTTCAAGAATATTTGTTCCAAGTTGGGTCTCATCAATATTTGCTCCCCAACTTGCAGGGGGTTTCAGAGGATATCGATAGAAGACTTCTAGAAGGAAACTAATTATGTGATTTTGTCTTTATGATATAATCAAATTATCATCAATTATGTTTATTTGTTTTTATGACATAATAATTTTATTTTATTTTCTTTATTTAGCTATACCTAGAATGGGTACAATACTTGTATATATTCAGTTCTTTATTTTGAATGAAACACGCAGAAAAATAGAGAGCATATATTCATTCTCATATCTTTTGTTCATCTTTGTTCTTCTCTTTATTTTCATAATAATATTTTCATTCTCATGTCCTTTGTTCATATTTGTTTTTATCTTTATTTTCATAATAATATATTACATAAATGAAATTATTTAATAGTTAAATACACGTATTAATTAATTTTCTTATCCTTGAATATATTTAAATAACCTATTGAAAAAGAAAGCTTTAAAAAAATAATTAATTTTAATCCTTTTTCACTACCTATTCATCTCCTCTTTTTGCATCTATATAGAGTTTCTCATTCAAGTTATCGAAATTTCACCAACGAAAAAGTAATATTTCGCTGAATATTTTGGGCGTCAGCAGCATGGACAATGATGAAGACGATGAAAACAGATATATGTGTTTTTCTAAGAGTGTTGAGATTGATCTCAAAATCAAATTAAGAAAATACCAAAGCTATTATATAGCTTTTGATTAAATAGATTCATATATTTTAGTAATTCTTATAGTTTTTTCATTTTTTGTTTATTAGTTTATATTTTTTCTGAGATAGTGATTCTTAAGTGATTATTAGGTTCTTATTAGTTTGGTGGGTAGGATAGAAATTGATTTAAGTTTTTTTATCTTGTTTGTAATAGAATTAAAACACCCCTCAAATATTATTATTTATTTTATTAATGGCTGTTTTAAAAAAAAAAAGTTTATATTTAGATATTATAAACTGAAAAAACCATTTCGTTTACAGGAAGTTCGTGTGTGAATTTTCCAAAAGGAACACACTTCTCGGTGTTTGTTTGAATCCCTTAAAAAAACAATCCTTCAAAAGGAACTCAAGCTATGTTCTACATTTTTACATGAAATAATGTTATTTTCAATGATTTTGTTTATTTTAAACAAACAATCTCAGCCCTGGTCACCTAGACGTAACTTATAAGAGGAAGAAAACAAGACTTTTAAGACTGTAAGTTTTTGAGGAAAGACTAAGTTGAAAGTGATATTTACAATAGCAACATTATAGAATGATGACAATAAAGGTGCAGAATTGGAACAAGTAAAACACTAATCTCTCTGTTTTGAAGCCACTATCAAAATACTATCGGAGATGGTATAAGATCAAAAGCCTGTATGTTAGAGGCTTAGTTAAACATAGAATTGGATATATATATATATATATATATATATATATATATAAGAAAAGTTATCTATGTATAAATGTATAAATCCATAAAATGGTTGTCTCTTCAAGTAATTTACGCATAGATTTATCTATTGGTTATATAAATCCATACGCAACTTAATCTACAAATTCTTAAGCAACTTACTTATAAATTTTAGAATATACATGTCAACTTGTTAACGTAAAAATTCACCTCTAAATAGTGTTGGCCTGATCGATAATTACTTTTTTTTTTTTTATTTAGTATCAGTTTTAGATTAGATCTCACTTACACAAATTCCTGCATTATTTCAGTATCAACATGGAATGAGTCTGACTACTCCTAGACAAACCCACGCTATCCCTTTATATATATATATATATTACTTTTCATTAGTCTTTATTCTAAGGTGGATATGGCCTACACAAATTCTTGCAGTATTTTATTGTTAACTTGAAATGGATTTGACTGTGTTATTTGCATCCTCTTCACAGACTTATTTTCTGTCAATTATTGAACATTTATTTTTGAAGTGTATTATGAAAAAGAAGAATCTAAAATAATTAAAGAAGTAGATGTTAATATAGAGCATAACAATACCTTTATAGTATAATTTAAATAAGAATTTATGAATGGTTTGTCAACATTTGAATAGCTTGCAAATGGAGTCATGATATGGTAAGTTGTTTTGGTTATGAAGTGAATAATTTCTCATTTTAAACAAACTATGAAAAAGTATACACTATAAGAAAATTATTAAATAGTAACTAATTTAGAGATAAAAAATAATTAGTCACAATATTAACTAATTTAGAGATAAAAATAAAGAATTATTAATTAGTAACTAATTTAGAGACAAAAATAATGTCTCTATTAAGTAGTTTAGAAATTAAAAAATATTTTTTTTATTTTAAATTATTTTAACAAGAGAAAAATATAAAATCACAATTGTCAATTATTAAAAAAATATAATATTATTATTATTTAGAGATTAATATAGTGACTATATTTTGGTATTTATATATTTGGTCACTAAATTGGTTTTAATGAAATTAGTCACTAAATTGTTTTAATAAAATTGGTCATTACATTGGTTTCAACGACATTGGTCACTAAATTGATTTTAATAAAATTGGTTACTAAATTGGTTTCAATAAAATTGGTCACTATATTGATTTCAATGAAATTGGTTACTAAATTGATTTTAATAGAATTAGTCACTAAATTGGTTTCAATGAAATTAATCACTAAATTGGTTTCAATAAAATTGGTTTCTAAATCAGTTACTAAATTAGTATCTAAAATTAACTACCAAAGTTTTAGCCACTTATTATTATTATTGATTTTTAAATTAGTCTCTAACTAAATTAGTAACCAATTTTATCATTTTAGAAATCAATAAATTAGTTTCTAAAAACAACTTTTCTTGTAGTGATAGTAGTCACTCTAAAAGAAGAGTCCATGAAATACTCTATTCCAAAATATCAAAATCTTGTTAGGATCAATGTCTTGTTATGATGTAATTGAAAAGATACAGCAAATTGAGTATACCAATTTTTTTGTACATGTTTTCAAATGCACGTGGGTTTTAGTTAGACTCGTATCAAAATTAATGAAAATTGATAAATAAAAAGTGATATTGGTTAAGTTTCAAAAAATAGGATATTAGCACAAATCATTTATCATGACGTACCCAATTTTCTGCAAGTTCTTTATATTAAAGATCCAATGTTCGAAAATTGATTTGTGATTCTTCATGAAGAAAAAATTATAATGATGAAAATCAGTAATAAAATCTTGAAATTTATAAAACTTAACCATTTACAACAATAATGATTAATAAAGAACATGATAATGTGATATATCTATATATATATATATATGAAAGAATAATTATTTACTTTTGTAAATTTTATATATAATATATATTTATATTATATATAACGTTCCTAATGATTGTTATTTTTATTTATTAAGAGGAACATGGTTGGTGATTAAGGTCCTTCTGCAAACTCTAGTAGAAGAGATACTAGATTAAAGTTTTTGTCACCAAAGAGAGTTAGTGGTAGAAGGGGGATGAGATAGTATTTTAGTTCTAGTCCTCATTTTAGTTCATTTCAAAATACAAATATAATGGATTAGATATCTCGACTTAAAGATAAATTGACAACTCAAATAGAAGAAAATTGACGTCTCAAATATAAAAAAAGTTACAAGATTGGTTAAGAGATGAGTTAAAAAATGAATTGAGAAGATAATTTGAGGAGAAGTTGGAATCTATGGGCATATCACAACAACACACTCTTCTGCAGGAAGGTGTAGTACTACCTACATGTGGGAGAGCTAGTACAAAGGCGAGTTGTGTTGCTGAGGAAGACACCAACACTGATATCTCATATCAGTATAAATTATTTATTGGAGATCCTCCTCGATTGATGGTGATTGGGAGAGTGTTTGCTGCATCTTCGACGCTCCATACGGTTTCACTTGGAGATGATTTTTCTAGGGTAGTTGTTGAAGAAGTTAGACAAGCAGATGCCGAGATGCTTATGCCCACATCAGAGGTTAGATTTGTGGGAGAGGCACTTGGTACATTTATTGCATGACCTACACATCTCCTACCGGCCATTTTTAGAACGCCCAGGTATATTGTGATGATTTGTCTTAATCTTATTTAAATTCACACTTATTGTTATTTGAATTGATACATTTTGTTTATGTGTTATAGGACCATGAGAGGAAGAGAATTTTATAGCACAGGGAATCCTGATATTTATGGATTCCTTGAGCCACAAAATATACAGAGGACTGGAAATAAAAAGATTGACACTCAGACATATATTCAAAGATTGCTTTCAGAATCTAGAAAGAGAATTTACTTTACCTCTATTATCCATGCATGCGTAAGTTTCAAATCTTTATATTTTGATCTTAAGTAATGTTGAAAATATGAGATTAATAGATTTGTTTTGTTTAGGACTCATTGGCAACTGATGATTGTGTGTCCCACGGACAACAAGTTGTTAGGTTTTGTTCGTTACATCGGAAGACAACTTCAAATATGAAACAAATAGTACAAACGTATCATTTAATTAACTTTAAATAATATATCACTCTTTTTTTGTATAATATGCAACTTACTAAACATCTTGGATTTTACTGCAATGAATGTGTGTAATGTTCTTGGGAAGATCTACATCTACATCCCAAAACCTCCATTGGATATATCCTAAGGTATTTAATTCTAAAATAAGTTTATTAAAATTAGAATTCAATTATTTGATGATTCAACTTTAATTAAAATGCAATATGCAACAAGGAGGTTGGAAATGTGGATATTACATCATGCACTCAATGAGAACCATAGCATGAGCTGGTATCTTCGATTCTTGGGAGCAGGTAAGAACATGTCTTAAGTTTGTAGATATGTCAAATGATTTTCAAGTTTTACGTACATGCTTCATACATTAATATATTATATAAATGAAATTATTTAATAGTTAAATACACGCATTAATTAATTTTCTTATCTTTAATATCTTAAAATTATCTATTAAAAAAGAAAGCTTTTAAAAAAATAATTAATTTTAATCATTTTTCATTACCTATTCGGATCCTCTTTTCCATCTATATAAAGCGGATATTCATAGAGCTTTCTCATCCAAGTTATCGAAATTTCACCAACGAAAAAATAATATTTGTATGAAAATTTAGAGTTTGGGCAAATGGGCAGCAGCACAGCAACGATGAAGACGAAAACGTATGTATTTTTCTGAGAGTGTTGAGATTGATCCATCAAATTAAGGAAGTACCAAAGTATTATATAGCTTTTGATTGATTAGATTTATATATTTTAGTAATTTTTACATATATTTAGTTTTTCATTTTTTGTTTATTAATCTGATAATTGTTATTTGCAATAGAAAGTGGCATGGACCCATGGAGCATTGACCTGTACCTAGCTACTTCCGAGCAAGTCTTCAACCCAGAAAGTAAGTTACGAGCAATAAGACAACTGCAAAGCATGAATAGCACCACGTAAACCAACACTTAAAAACATATCACAATTAAGAAAGTTGGATGCCAATGGATTTCAAATACAAGAATTTTACAAGATGCTCTATTTGCTTACGAATGGATTTGTGGGAGCAAGAAGCGATCCTTTTTAATAATAACTTGCGAAGCGTCAAATGTAGTTGTTTTGAATTAAGTTGTATGTTTTTCTCTAGTTTGTTGAATACATGTCAATAGAATTGTTTATGGTTCTTTTTTTTAAATATTATTTCAAGAAATTTTTAAATTTATTCATGATATAGGTTAGAAAAAGTAAGTGTTCCATAGATTATGGAAGATTAGAGCCTTACCGTCATCTCTGATTTGTGTTTGGAGGGTAATGCATAATAGGCTACCCACTATAAATAACTTAGCAAGGATTGATAACCCAATTGAGAGAAAAATGTGTGTTTTGTGTAATCATTTTGAGGAAAGTTTGAGTCACTTAATGTTTACCTGCAAGGTTTTAAGCTCTATTTAGAAGTTATGTAAAAATTCGCTAGGTGTGCAACTAGTGTAGTATCACTCAACGAAAATTTAATTTATGGGAATTGGGCATATTTGGGGTAGACGGAAAGGAAAAAATGTGTGAAGTGTACTGTAGGTACTTGTAATTTGGTACATACGAAAATATAGGAACAATATTATCTTCAATAATAGGGTGTGCGATGTTGGTCAGGTATTGGATTCAATCTAAATCCTAGGTTGTGGTTAGAAGAAAATACAAAAATTCATATCTCTCCTTTCCTGATTTGCCTACAACCACACCTATGTGTGAATATAATTAGGTAACAATGAGTAGTCATGGGTGGTGGATGAGATTTTTACTCATAAAGGGGGGTGAAAGGAACATTTCTGCTAGCATTAGGCCTTTAATTTTTTTGGCTTAAGCAAAACCAGGGTCTGAGGGTATATTTTTCTAGATATTGATTATTATTATTTTTGTTAACAGATTGGTTTATGCTAGTTGTGCAGGATACAAAATTGATGTGTGACTATAAAGGGGAATTTTTTCCTTTAGCAAAATGGTGTGCAAAGTTATGATGGTCAAACATTTAACTACAAACATTTTGCCTATTTCTCAAAATTAAATTTCAAAAATCTACATGCAGAAGAAAAACAATTAACCCACTACCCTCAGGTCATACTGAGGACGATCTGCTCTGATACCAAATGTAACATCTCATAGTTTTCATATAATAGAAACTTTATTTGAATAGAAATTATTTAATAGACTTAAATATAAATATCCATACATTCATCATATATTTCAAAATATACTTCTCCACATATGATTTAATAAAATATCTTTTTATAATCACAAAGTAAAGCTAAATTAAAATTTTCCATCAACTCACTGAGGAGTCACACCACCTACCAAATCCTCTCCTCACGTGTAACACACGATCATGGTAGTTAAAATCTAGAGCTTACTCATAAAATCGTAAGATTTTACAGTTTTACATGCTTAATACAATTCAAATTCCACTCAGGATCGTTAAATAGCAAGATCGTATGGATCGTCGAACAAAATCGCAAAAACGTGTGATCGCGATTTTTTCCTATATCAAACTGTTCACCTTCTTGAGTTAATGTCCAACTGTTCACCACCTTCCTGAGTTAATGTCCAACTGTTCACTTCCTGAGTTAATGTCCAAACCTAATTTTATTTAAAATTAATGTAATTAAATTCTGACTTTATTACATATGTCGTACCACCACCCAATTCATCCAATTAGGATTAATGTAATTAAAATAAAATTAAAAAAATGAAGAGTCTCTTTTCTATTACTGCACTCCACATTTATTCTTCTATATTTTCCAATAACACTTTAATTGAAGAGTCTTTTACTTTACCTGCACGCTCACTCCTCCTTCCTGATTGGGTCTTTTCAAATTCAAATAAAATAAATTAATTTAATTAAGCCAAATGAAATGTCTTTTCTGCATTCATAGAGTTTTATTGTATCTTCTTGTTTGTAGGACACCACTTTACTCTCAAATTCACAAAAACTGATAGTTTTGTTTCTGTATCTTCTTGTTTGCGGGACACCACTTCACTCTCAAACTAAGAGTCACAAAACTGACGGTTTTGTTTTTATCAATTTCACTTTTATTTCTTCTATTCGGGCTATGTCTCTTTTTTTTATGTACTTATATTTATTTTACAAAATAAACTGCAGAAGAATATTACATAATGGCTTCAGGAGCTTCTAATCCTCCCTCTAATGATGTTGCTGCTGAAAAGGGTTCCTTCTCACAAAGTGCTCACACTAAAAAGGTGGTAAAGAATGCTCCAGGTAGTAGAACAGACGTGGCTTGGAAACATGGAATATGTATTGATGGTGATCCAAGAAAGATTCAATGCAAATTTTGCCAAAAGACTATAACAGGAGGGGTTTACAGGTTGAAGCACCACTTGGCAGGAACTCAAAAGGATGTAGTTGCCTGCAAAAGTGTTACGGATGAAGTAAAAAGAGAAATGTTTGAAGTTGTTGTGGGCTTGCACAAAAATTAATGAAAAAAACAAGGCTTGATATTGAGGATGATGTTATAGAAATTGAAAAAAGAAAGAGGATTGAAGAAGAGGATAGAACTATTTTTAAGAAGAGGGCAACTAGTTCACAGACCACAATTAATCAACTATTTAGAAGGATCAAAGAGAGAGTGTTTGTAGGGATGTGGCAAGGCATTTTTATGATAATGGCAAACCATTTAATGTGTCAAGAAGCAAATCATTTAAGAGGATGGTTGAGTCTATTGCAAATTATAGCCCAGGATTTAAGCCACCTTCATATCATGAGATAAGAGTAAAGTATTTAAAGGAAGAAGTTCAAGCAACAAAAGATGCTTTGAAAGTTCATAGGACTGCATGGAAGAAAACAGGCTGCACGATAATGACTGATGGGTGGACTGATAAGAGAAGAAGAACTATATTGAACTTCTTAGTTAACAGTCCAAAGGGAATTGTTTTTCTAAAATCTATTGATGCCTCTGCTATCTCAAAAACAACTAATAAAATTTGTAAGATGTTGGATGACATTGTTGAAGAAATCGGTGAGGAAAATGTTGTCCAAATTGTAACAGACAATGCTGCCAATTATAAAGCAGCCAATGAGTTATTAATGAAGAAAAGGAAAACACTCTATTGGGCTCCATGTGCAGCACATTGCATTGACTTAATGTTAGAAGATTTTGAAAAGAAAGAACCTGTTCATGAAAATACTATTCCAAAAGGTAAAAAAATTACTACTTATATTTATTCTAGGACATCTTTAATTTCTTTGCTACATCACTTCACAAAGGGGAGAGACTTGTTGAGGCCAGGTTTAACTCGTTTTGCCACCTCTTACTTAACATTAGGTTGTCTTTTAGAACACAGGGGCCCTTTGATTAGAATGTTTACTAGTGATGAGTGGAAGGATACTCGTTTTGCAAGGACAAGGGATGGAAGTTCAGTTGAAGAGGTGGTTTTGGATAAAGAATTTTGGAAGAGTATTGTCACATGTTCGAAAGGGTGCATTTCCTATAATGCAAGTGCTTAGAATGGTAGATTTTGATGATAAACCAACCATGGGTTTCATCTACAAGGCAATGGATCAGGCTAAAGAAAAGAGACAAAAAGAGTTTAATGGTGATAAGAAAAGGTAAATAATTTACTAATTTCCTTTATTGAAATTTCATTTTATCTTTATATTTGACTCCTTAGAAATTTGAGAACATTAATTCTTTTTTTTGTTTAGTTATGAAGATTTGTTGAATATTATTGATGAAAGGTGGAACAACCAGCTCCATAGGCCTTTGCATGTTGCGGGCTATTTTCTGAATCCTGAATTTCATTATTCCCCCAATTTTAAAGTTGACACCAAAGTTAAAATTGGCCTACTGCAATGCATACAAAGGATGGTGGCTGACCTAGAGGAGCAACACTTGATTGATTTATAGCCAGAAGATTTCAAGAACCAAGAAAAATTGTTTGGTAACCCCTTGGCTATTAAGGCGATTGGAAAAAGGACTACAGCAGCTTGGTGGGACTCTTATGGAGATGAACATCCAAAGCTTTAAAGGTTTGCTATTTGTGTACTTAGTTTGACATGCAGTTTTTCTGGATGTGAACGTAACTGGAGTGCATTTGAGATGGTAAGAACTTATAAATTGTGAAATTACACTTAGAATATACTAAATTAGTAATTACTTATATGTATGTTTGCATTTGTATTTATTAGATCCAAACAAAAAGGAGAAATTGTTTGAAACAAGAAACTATGAATGATGTTGTTTATGTCATGGTTAATTCAAAATTGGCTAAGAAGAAAGAAGGTGGAAGAAGGTCACTTCAGGAGTTTGAATTTGACGATACTTCATTAGATGATGAATGGATTATGGAAAATGTTGAAGGAGGGGAAGACAATGAAAATATAATTTTAAATGATACTCCAAATTCAAATAGAGATGATGAACACTTGGTTGATGGTCAAGTCCAAGGTGGTGTGGAAGATGATGATGTTCTTACCATCCCAACTTTAGAGGAAGAGAATGTGCTTGTTGATGTGCTTTATGAAGGAGATATAACTAACGAAGATCCTTTTAATTTTTATTTTAATTTCAATGATTTGTCTTAGATGAACTGAAGTTTTATAAGTATTGTCAAAGTGATTGATCTTGTAAACTTAAGTTGAATGCTGGATGCAATATTAACAGATGAATTGATCTCATTATAATATTTTATATCATTTTCTTAGTTATGTGTGTATATTTAGTTTGTGTTTATGAGATTTTTGACAGTTTTATTAAGTAGAATGAAAAAAAATGAGACTATACAGACTTAAACAATTTTGTATCAAGATTGAATCATCCCTCAAATACTATTTTTTAATTTCTTTTATTTATTTATTGATAAAAATATTATTTTATATATTTATATATTTAAAAAAAAGTAAAATCTACAATTCGTGTTACGATTTCACAATTTACGATTTTATGAACTCTTCATGATCCTACTCAAAATCTCGATTTTGACTACCTTACACACAATCATCGCAGATTTAAAAACAAAATAAACACCACATAAAAAAGAACAATAAGCTAGAGAGTATTAAAAAATATATAATCATAAATATGGTTTCTATTCCCAATCAAACTACAACACATCAAGTTTTCATAATTCATCTCACACATTACATTATCATTAACTCATCACATTGATGTAACACGATTAATCCCTATGATATGATCCAATCGATTCTTTTTCACACTGTAAAACAGTCATATTAAGTTGCTTATCCATGTGATCTATTCTAATTGGTTCATTTGCATACCGTAGCGCAATCATATAAACTTTTCAATCCATATGATTTGGTCTAGTCACTTCTTCTTCACACCATAGTGCAGTCATATAAACCTTTTAATCCATATGACCTGGTCCAATTGGTTTTTTTTTTTCACACCGTAGCGTAGCCATATAAACCTTTTAATACGTATGATCTGGTTTAATCGGTTCTTTTTCACACCATAGCACAGTCATATGAACCTGTTAATCCATATGATCTGGTCCAGTCGATTCTTTTTCACACCATATAGCGCAATCATATGAATCTTCTTTGACTCTCATCATATGGTAATCTTCATCTATATGATTCCAATATACCAATAGAGTCAGTATACATTCTTCAATACAAATATACAAACAATACACATCCTAACTAATCTCAACACAGGTATTTTCTTTCCTAAAGATACTATGTCCACCACAAAAAAAAATATCAAAATAGTATCTAAATTTTTGCATCCATTAAACGGCCGACACAAATAGCGTCGATCAAAGTGACGACTTTTGAAATCAAATTTAAAGCATCGGTTTAACCCATACAAAAGTTGTTGCAAACCTTTTTTAAAAAAAAACAAAAAAAAAGGTGTGTTGTGACGACTTAGCCCATGTTAACTTTTGTGTTTGTGTGTAGTCGAGGCAACGAAAAAAATAAAAAATATAGTTGAAATTAAATTGAACTCAGAAAAAAATATAATATGAAATAGGAGTATTATTATTACATTAGAAAAATAAAATAGATGTAAGTTTGTAAATAAAAGAATAAGTTAAAAAGTAACTATGAAATTTAGTGTTAAATAATTAGAAAAATTATGAATTAAATGATATATATTAAAATTTGTTTAGTATTTTGTAGTATAATTAATGCAGAAGAAAAATATCAAAATATTATAAAAATTACAATAAGATCAAAGTCAAAAAAATATAGTAAATAAATAAGCGATGAAAAGTTATTATGATTATTTCTTAATAATTTGATAAAATAAAAAAAATTGATCATAACTTTTAAAATTTAATTAAATGATAGTTGAATCATAAAATATAAATGAATGATAGTTGGAGCATAAAATATGAGTGAATATAAGATATAACATGTTAAATGATACTTAATTTGTTCAAATGTAATATAGTATGTGTATTAGTTACTTATGATGGTAAGAATATGTTATATTCACCCAAATGTATGTTATAATATTTTTGTCAAAAAATAAATAAATAAGATAAATAAAAAAGTATTCTAGCAATGCTATAATGACTCTAAGTGTGTGACTGAGTTTTAGAATTTTACAAGAAGAGGAGGAGGAAAAGATGGTTAAAAAGTTCCCTAATTAAATTAATTTAGTTTTATTTTAATTGAATTTTAAATGAAACTCAACAAAGGAGGAGTGAATGTGCATGACAGCATAAGACTCTTTATTTGAAATGTTGGGCAGAAGACTCTTAATTTGAAATAAGGTTCGAAAGAGAAGTAACATGCAAATCAACAGAAGAAACTCTTCATTTATTTTTGAATTTTAATTATATTAATTTTAACTGGGTCAATTAGGTGGTATTACATTTACAAAACATATAACAATATTAGAATTTAATTACATTAATTTTAAATAAAATTAGGTTGTGCATAAGGTTGTGCAAACATGTTCACTCAAGAAGGTGAACAGTTTCATATAGAAAAAAATTATTTTAAAGTGAATTAAATTTGTAGATAGAAAATTATATAAAAAATATTTGTTTAAAAATGCATGAAATTTTGTTAGACTATGAATGAATTTATAAAATGTTCAAAGTAGTTGAATTAGTATTGAGAAGACAATAGAAAAGAACATGCAACAATAATAAATGATCGTTGTACTTCATTAGTTGTATGTATGTAATATATTATGTGTATTATATATGATTATGTAAGTATGTTTTATTAGTGTAAAATATTGATTATTATATGACATTTAATAAATTGTTTTTTTTAAAAAAGACTGAAACGAAATAAAAATTTTAGTGTAATTCTCAAATTTTATTCAATCATAATATATAAATTTAAAAAAATAATTGTCTTATTAAAAAATTTAAGTTTAATTATCATAATTATAATTATAATTTTGTTAAGTATAAGATAATTAAATGACAATATTATTAATGATTAAAAAATTATGAATTATAATAAAAATGGATAGTAAGTAAATAGTTAGAACTAAATTAAAAAAAGGGAAAAGAAGTAATTTAGTATGTTAGTGTTAGCTTAGCCGACGCAAGTAATGTCAATTTTTTGTAACAACTTGGTCATGCAACCATTTTTTCATATTAGGATTCTTCCTTTCCCAAATCATTTCGTGAGTTTGCTGAAATGATGTTGTATTGTCTTTTTGTCATTGCCATTCACGAAGCTTCTTAAAGGGTACTAAAATAGTGATTTTTCTTCAAAATCTTGTTAGAGATTTGTTACTTATTTAATTTAGTTAAGTTTAATTATGTTTCATGAATTTGGTTATTTACTAGATTGAACTGGTCATGATGATTGAGCATTAATGTGATGATGCTTTATCTAGTACGAGCTAATGACAATGATCAACACCCGCTCCCTTTACCTTCAGTCTCATATGATGTAAGTTACATTACTACCACATTATTTTTTATTTATATAACATATTTTTTTTGCTTTCATAATTTATTAAAATGGTTTCTATTGTTTTGATAGGTTTTCACTGGATCATCGGAAGGCTTTTCTAATTGTCATGTATCTAATTTTAAGTGAACTATCGTTTTGGCCGAAGGAATTTGCATCCATTAGCATGGCCGACACTACCCACAAATAGCTTCAATCGTTAGCATCCATCACATGGAAGACGTTATACCAACACATAAGCATCGGGTTTCGAGTTGTAGCGTCGGTATCTGGTTGACGCTATATCCTTCTTTTTTTGTAGTGGTCTTGATCACATATCACATAATTCACAAACATTGATATTACATCATACAATACATAAACATTCATTCAATTCATACTTAATAAAACAAATAATTACAGTATCTATTAAAAACTTTCAACCTAGCTTCCCTTACCAACATTGAAAAAAAAACATGAAATTGACTTCTCTTACCAAATATCATTATTTTAGATAAATTTCTATTTTAGACTAACATAAAAAAAACATGCATTTAGTTTTCCTTACCTGTATAGAGTAGAGACCATTGAAGGAGTTTCATAAACCTAAAATTACTGACAACCTAACTCTGTTCAGAATCTTATTGGACACTCTTACTCTCTTAATGTCTAGAATCTATGGGTGACCTCCGCTCGTTAGTCTTATAAGGAAGAAAGACATAACTTTTGAGATAAAATAAAAAAAAGGGAAAGGACCACTTTTTAGAGACAGTTGGTGATTTTTATAAAAATGAAACTGAATATCTTGTTAAAGAGAGTTGATGGTTTTCGTATAAAAATAAAAATTGAATAATTATTTTCTTTTCATATAAAAATTTCTGATAAAAAATATTTAGATATTATCTTATTTATTTTTAAAGCCAAAATTTAAGTTGATTTTTATTTAGAACTATTCTTTAAGATATTATAATTTTTACTAAAATTGATAACAAAAAGTTAAGAAAAATAAAAAATAAAGGATTCTCTAAATGAATAAAAAATTAATCTAGTTAAGATTTTGATCAATTAAAAATATTCTAGATTTTTCAACAACTGCAAGGTTCGATCAGATTTTAAAATAGATTTAAGTATGGAGAGTAAAATTGAGAGAATAGAAAAAGACGTGAATGATGAAAGAGAAAGAGAAAGTTATGTTTTATGTGATGGTTTGAAATATATATACTTTATATTTAATATGAATTATACTCTAAAAAAGTTACAATATTTTAAATATTATTTTATACATAGTAAAAGAAATTAAAGAAAATAAATAAACGTTCACGTGTACAGCTAGATGTAACAAGTAAAGTTTTATAATATTGATTATATGATACGTTAAATTAATGCATAATTAATATATTACACAAAAAATAAATACACATATTATGGTTATTTATGTTAAATTAAGATATTAATGAATTATTAATTTCGTGCAATATATTTATTAATATCACCAATAATATAATATATACATTAATATTACGTAAATGACATTATTTAATAATTAAATAAATCCATCAATTAATTTTCCTATTTTAATCTATTTACATAATTAATAATTAATTGATGTTAATCAACTTTTACTATTCATCTCCTCTTTTACGTCTATATAAGGCGGATATTCATAGAGTTTTCTCACCATCTTTTCAAAACTTCACCAGCTGAAAAAATAATATTTCTTGGTATGTCTGAATATTTAGAGTTTTGGCAAATCACCAACAATAATACAGGCAAAGACGAAGACGCAGACATATACTTTTCAACAGCTGATGAGATCTTAAAATCAAATTAAGGAAGTACCAAAGGTATTTTACTGTCTTTTAGATTCGAAGCTTTTACCATGGAAAATAGTTCCGGTGTTTGCTTTCAGTTACATATAAGATCACAGTCTGAGAAGGAAGACAAATTTTTACATTAGAGTACTTATGCTCTAATTTGTGTTTCTTTATAAAAATTCAAACTAATGTTGTTTGGGATTAAAAGTAAAGATGTAGTAAATTGACAAATAACTTGTTGTACATTATTATTGCTATAAGCATAGATGACTGACCAGATTTTCATTGTTCAGATGTTCGAAGTCAAGATTGTTGAAATGCATTATGCTGAAGAACACATAATCAATAGCTTCTGCAAAGAATGTCTTGACATATGCATACCCTTCTGCAAGGCATTGCACCATAGCATGTCGGTTTAGATAATCCCCATTAAAAGCTAACCATGGTAGGATGTCTAAAAAATTATTGTGGAGTATATAGTTCCTATATAGTGGTGTTTGCTTTCAGTGCAGATAAGATCACAGTCTCAGAAGGGAGACGAATTTTGGCACACTGCACAAAGATACTCAACATTGTAATAGAGGATAATCTCTAGCCTACTAGGCCAATCCTGAGTAAGCCTGCAAAATAAAAAGTTTACATAATGTGACTGTGTGCCAATTGTTCCTCCTTTACTAAGGTACAGAGACCACCATTCTCCTAGGAAATGGATCTCTTGCTGCTACAACAACACAGTATCTTTCTCCATTAGAGTACTCTTGTGCGGTCATTACATTAGAAGACCTTGGAAACATCTGTTTGACCATGATTCACATCATACATGGTTAATTTTCCATTATACAAATGTAAAGTTATGTGGTTTTTTCTTCAATACATGTTATTGTGGAATAGGTCTTTCTTAAAGAAGGAATTATCATATTTCCTATGTTATAAAGACTTCTAAAATGATATGTAAAATAAGATTTACGTCTAATTTATAAATTATATAAAGTATTGAAATCAATATAGATTCACCTACAATAATAAAATTATTATAAATTGAATTCAATAAAAAGACATATCTTATAAAAAATGAAATATCTGTGTTGGAGTTGGAATTATACATGACTACACCCAACTCACATGCTTCTTCATTAGTTTCCTGTAAACAAATGTTACATGGTAAAGGAAGACATATATTTAGGATTTGGAGACTAGACGAAATTTGCAAAGAACTAAAATATTCTAAACAAGGACGAGTTGAAGATGTACTAAAAAAATACTTTTTAGGAAATTTGTAATCTATGTAATTTTATTTAGTAAATATCGAAGAACTTCTTAACATGGTCTAACTATATTGGGCCAACTAGTTATTTTGTCCCACTCTATTTTTTTTTAATAGATTAAATGTATGTTTTTAAAATTTAATTAATGTCATTAAATATAAATTTAAATTTTAGGTATAATGACTTAATATATAAATAAATATAAATTATTATTTTAATTAATGCTTTTTTAAAAAATATATTAGTTTAACTCTTTAAATTTAATTATTATTTTATAAAACAGACCCACCTATGAAACTTATGGGTGAATTTAGCCTAAATCTTTGAATAACATATTATATAGGAATATCTTCACAAAAATAATAAGATTGGGATTTCTTTTTTAATTTTAGTGAAGTATTGGATGAATGATACAACGTGGAGGAAAAATTAAACAAGAAACTTTAAGTTTTAGTTTTGAAATCAATAAAGTTCTGTCAGTTGTGCAAGTTTAGAAAATAGTCCCATAACGTAAAAAATTAAAAATATAAAAAATTATCTTTCCACAAACTGTATTGTGAGAACTCTCTTCTTCCCTTTCACCGCTCCGCCATGGAAAGAGACAGTCCTAAGACTGTGAGACTACCGACCTCATTTCATAAAATTTTCATTTTTTTTAATTTCAAATTGTATATCAAACAGAATTTGTGTTACGCATGTTGTAGACAAATCGACGATAAATCATCACAAGACAATTAGGGTTTTTGAGCGAGAGAAAGCGAATCTAAAACGGTGTCGCTTAGTTGGAACGCAAAACAATTAACGTTATTGCAATGTATGTAAAAGAGAAATCTTTAGATGGTACTAAATGGATAATTAACATAGTGAATGTTTATCACTCCAACTCAATTTTCGGAACTAAAATTGAATTTATATTTGTTCCTGATGAGTGAAAACATATATGAATCTTGACGTAACTTAGGAGTATTTTTGATGGATATTAACTTTCTAGCATTGATTACATACACTATGCATTTATATTAATATATAGAGAGAGGTTCATACCACTTCATCAACAACTTGCAAAGGTAATATACTTTATTGAATTGATGAATGAAAAAAAAAAAAAAAAAA
>Ga0209489_106769_pt1 | contig 17991 bp, 7 predicted proteins | sample SiratrowhiteBW_FD_187527 | JGI IMG/M metagenome (GOLD analysis project Ga0209489, IMG submission 187527) | Root nodule microbial communities of legume samples collected from California, USA - Siratro white BW (SPAdes) (version 2) | ecosystem: Host-associated > Plants > Roots > Nodule | place: USA...
AAAAATCAACAGCATTCACTATATCAGAGTTACCATGCATGCCTCAGATGACTAAATTGGGTGAAAATCAAGCCACATACACAATGAATGATCTACCCTAGCACAAATTATCTATTCAACAGATCAATATATCATCAATTTTGACACAACTATCTCATACATGCAACATTCAATTCAACATTTCAGACCTGCAGGAAACTTTACCAGATACAAATTGTACAATTACTACAATCATTAATTTCTCTATTCAAGACTTAAATTTGTAAATCAAACAAGCACTAAGGTTAGCTTCCCTTACCTTAATCGCAGTGAAAGTTCTCTCTAACACTCCCAAAAGCTTAAGATCCTCAGGAACTCGAATTCTAACGAAGGTTCTGATCGGATAGACTTGCTCTATTCTCCGCCACGAGTCCAACGGTGGGCTCCGCTTGAAAAACTGATGAGGTATGGAAGCAGAGACTTAGAGAGAAGTCAGAGGAAAAGAAGTTAGGGGTTTTAGAGAGATGATGGCTTGAGTTGAAATGAGACTTGACTACTTACTTTTTCTATAAATACGTGTTTTTAGTTTAATAATGTAATAATCAAGTGCTTATTCCACTTCTACCATTTCACTCAAATGACAGATTTTCTAGATTGTTACAAGACTTAGATAAGTTTTTTTTAAAATTAAATTTATGTCATTACTAAATACTAAATATGAATGATAATAAAATTGTGTCTTTGTTAACCTGCATCATAATTTTAATAAAGGTCATAATTTATTTACATAAATATGACGAGATATTTCACATTTCACATCTCACATTTAAAATTAAAAAAAATAATAAATTTATCATTTTTTGAACAATGATGTAGAATATAGCAAGTTGCAACTTAATTTATTAAATCTTTTCTCTAACTAGTATTTTGACAATTTTAAACACTTAAATTTATTTATTTAAAATAATATTAAGTTAAATTTGTAAAAATTTTACATAAAAAAGTAAATGAAAAATATAAAACTAAATGGACATAGCAAATCACATTATTAAAAGCTTAATATATATATATAGTTTTAACTAAAATGTCAACGTAATTTTCGGAACAGAATGACAAATTACAAAAAAAACATATACCATAATAACATAATAATCGTTATTTTAAAATGCTAATTCATTTCTAAAAGGTATGATATGTTAAAATAGAAATTAATTAAAAAATTCTAAAATATTTACGATGTCAACTATTTATTGAGATATATCAAATCTGATTGAATAAAGTTTTTAATTATAAATTCACCACAAAATCTCTTCGACTCAAAATAATAGAAACGACTAACAATAATACATTTATATTTTGTACATATGATATGAAAATAATATTCAAAATTAAGTTCTTAATTATCTTTTCGAATACATTACCAAAAATTATTTTATTTTTTAATTTTATTAAAGTTATTTCTTATACTATATACATTATCAATTAAAATATATTATTAATAAAATTAAATAATATTAACACTAATATATAAAATAAATTACAAAAACACTTTCTTAATAATACAGTAAATATAATTCAAATCTTTTTAATTTAATAAACTAATATAAAAAAAAAAGACACTGGAAGGACAAAAGGTACATGTTTCTCTTCTATTCTATTTTCATTTTGACACTATTTGAAGGGTAAAAAAGCGAGAGGATTTCAAGCTTCCATGAAACTTCCTCCTTTCTAGAAACATGATTGCAGTGTATCACCGACATACCCCAAAACCAATTATTTTAAGAAAATGTATTTTTAATTTGTTTTAGGAATTAAAAATAATCACATTGTAAAACATACTACCTCCAATTCAATGGACAACCATCAAGTTTTTTTTCCTGAATGCAAAAAACATATAATGGCTTTCAATTTTAACGACTGTTAATTTCTTTTTATACCAATAATTAAATGCAACAGGTGTGCATTATTATTAAATATTAAGTATATTTTTTTATTATTTTATATATTATATATTTGATATTATCGTAATTCTATTTTACTTATATTAGTTGGCTATATCATTAGAAATTAATTAATATTACCAATGGTTATAAAATAGTCAAGATCCTTCTGTCTCTGAATTACAAGCAATTATCTTCCTTTCTCACTTCACCATTCTCAATCAAAACGAATTGTATTAAATAAATCTTTTTTAATTTTATTTTAAGGATGGACGAATTTTGTGAAAGAAAATTATGGTTTGACGTTACCATTTATTAATTACCTCTCATACCTTTTTCTAAATAAAATATTACACAATAATAAAATAATAATTTATTTAAGTTTCAAAGTTTAAAAATATCATGAATGTGGACGTGATCACTTTCTAAATTTTATAACTGCTGAATCACGACTCTGACGAAGATTTGGGTTGATTTAAGATAAAAGTGTGTGAAAAGTTAAATTATTTGGATTAATAAAAAGATTAGAAAATATAGGTGAAAATTTATAAAAATTTGTGAATAATGTGATAGATAAAATAGATATTTTAATATTTTTTAATATGTAAATTAAAAATTTATTCTTATGATAAAAAGTAATTAAAAATAAAGATATAATTGATAATTTATTTTAAAAAAATTATAAAAATATTAAAATATGTAGTTATTTTTAAATTAAAATTTAATTTTATAATAAAATATAATTAATTTTATAATAAAATATAATTAATTTATTAAATATAATTTATTTTTAAAATATGAAATTATAAAATTAGATTTTTTTAAAATAATTTGTATATTAAATTTAAGTAATATTATCATTTTATAATAAAAATTAATATTAAATAATTTCCTTTTTAAATAACTCTTTTCATTTTTATTAAACTAAAATATATTTATATTATTAATAATTATTAATATTTATTTTATTAATAATATTATTTAATATTTTTATTATAAAATTTAAAGAATATTTACTGTTTTTATGTTAATATTATTATGTAATCAATTATATTACGTATCGATTATATATCAATTATATATACATAATCATTAATAATCGATTATGTATAATCAATTACATGTATAATTTATTATATATAAAAATATTTATATATTTTTAATAAATTTGTATAAAAATATAAATATAATGTATAATTGATTAATTATTTCATATAATTAATTAGATATAAAAAATTAATATATATATATATATATATATATATATTTAATTAATTAATTTATAATTGATTATGTTTGTATAAACTTAATATTGAATATGTTAATTAAGATTAATTAAGGGGATCAAAATTTCAACCTCTCTTCTTTCTGGGTTCTCAATTCCTCTCAAATTTACTCAAACAAGCGCTTATAGTTGCAAATAAGTAATCGTGAACAGTTCACAGCAAAAGCAAAGACAACCTAAAAGAGAGTGATATTTTGATACCATTTTTATTTTCTACTATTATATTATACTTGTATATATTAATACCTGTAAATTGGTAAGATAAGTATGAGATATGTGTGACAGGTGGGTAGGAAACGTGATTGTTAGACATAAGTTTATATTTGTTAATTTGTAGAGTTATTGTCTATTGAGTCAAAGACGGAAAGTTAATAGAGTGTGGAAAGAGATGTGGGTAACTATTGTTTCAGGGATCTTAGAAATAAGGTGATTTTTAAAGGTAAACTTGTGGATGCTAAAAAATATTTTGTTTCAGTTAAAGGTTTGAGTTTAAGTTTAACTCGAAAAGAATCACTTTTTTTTACTTGAATTGACATTTATCTCTGATAGTGTGCTTACATGTTATGGCTTAGATTTTCATGTTAGTAAAATGAGATTTGTTATGAAGTTTTAGAGTGGTCAGATTTTGCAGGTTAAGTAATTAGGAAATTGTAACCTTGTTAACATTCTATAATTCTTAGGTGGTTTCAGTTTGTGTGAATTTTATTTGTTTATGTTTCTTTGTGGTTTTTGTATCCTCAAGATAGGTGATTAAGTATGTCTAAAAAGATGAATTCGTTTCTTAGACACTTATTTTTTAATGTAGTACTGTGTATAAGGATTGAAACACACTGAAATATTTTCTTTATTATTGATTAGTTTTTCTGTTAAAAAAAACTTGTATATATTATTTTATTAGAAAAAGGAGATATGAAATGAAACCTGGTTGTTACAGGGTCGTGTAAACTAAATCCCGAGCTAGGGACTCAACTCTACACGTCATGCAACCGTCAATTTTAATATAAAATATGGTGGGTCGGCGAAGTAATAAAATCTTACTTGACAAACATAACACACACCACCTTAAGAATATCTGAATGTGAATGTGGCATCTTGTTCCACCTATAAAGTAAAGTCAAGATCCTTCGGTCGGTCTGTGCACTAAAACCAATTATCTTTCTTTCCACTTCAACTCTCATCTTCACCATGAGAAGCAACAAAACTTACCTTGTTCTTATAACATTTCTGTTAACTTGTATTGGAATCAAGTATGAGACCAATCCTTTCAACCAATCAACTCTGTTGCTTCTCATCAGTGCAGTGTTTTCCCTTGTTCTTGCATCCGCAGCTGACATGAGCAAGTCAATCACCATCATAACATTCCATTTCTCAGGAATACTTGCATCTCAAACACTGCTCTGGATTCTCATTCCTCAGTTTTTGTGGTTCTCTCTCATTAACTTCCTTTTTTTACTATTACTCAAATTCTTGCTCTTTGACTTTCTAACTCAGCTGCTGGTTGGCTCCTCCTTCAACTGCATCACTCAGCTCTTCTCTGGAACACCTCCAAATGTTGCTGAGATGCCAAATACAGAACCGCAACAGCAGGAATCCCAGGTGTAGCATCCCAGCCTGATATAGCCTGCTTCATCAATATGTAGGCTTTGAGTTGTGTTTTGGCTTTATGCTTGTCCTCATATTATGTAGTTTTAATCATATTATATGTATACAAACCTATAGACTGTAAGAAATTTTCTGCATTTTCTTTTCTTCAGAGATATTTTAACACACTGAAAGATGTATAAGTTAATCTATATTGTAATTTTGCAGAGTTTTTTTTTTTTTTTTTTGAAATAGTAGATTATGACTTATATTTTTGAATTTTTGTAAAGTGGTATTTATTTCATCATTTGTCATGTTTATTGTATTATGAGAATTATGTTTAATATATATATATAATTATAATCGAAGTGAAATACACAAAATATACTATTGAAAGGATTATAATTTTATATTTAAAAACAATTATAAATTTAAATTTATTGACTAAATATGCAAAGGAAAACTACGATAATTTAATTTACTTGTAAAAGTACAATAAATTTTTCTTAAAAGTTAAATTTGAAAAAATATCAAATTTTAAACTTAAATAAACCAAATTATAAACATTCAAACTTTATTCTAGAAAATATAGATTTAAAATAGAGTAATACAATGTTATTGTTCTGATTTAGATCTATAAAATCTAAACGCTTTTTTACATAATATATATTTTGAATTAATTTGAATCCACTTTTTTAGATTTGGACTAAATTTAATTTTAATTATTTAGACTTAAATAAAATTTTGAAAATTAAATTCATGTACGTCATAATTAAATACTAAACTTGAATATAATGAAATCGTGTCTTTGTTAACCTGTATCATAATTTTAAGAAATGATTATAATTTATTTACATAAATATGACTAGATATTTCACATTTAAAATTTTAAAACAAGTAATAACTTTATTATTTATAAGGATGATGTAGAATATAACAAGTTCTGACTTAAAGGTTGACCTGGAGAAAGGTTCTCAGAACTAAACGTTATAAATTAAATTATTGAATAAAAATTATCATAAAAGGGTTATGAAAAGTGATAAGATCTGAAAATGTTAAAAGTGCCCTTCCATCTGGAGGTGGCAGAACCAATGGTTATAAATTAAATTATAGAATAAAATGATTATAAAACGTTATGAGAAGAAATATTATTATAAAAATTATGTTGCGCCAATAAAAAAATTTGACAAAGTGCAAGTACAAGTCTATGTTATATGACTATATGTCAGCAATTTTTTTTCTTACTTATAAAATATTGTTAGGTCAATCTAATTTGGGTGGGTAAGGGAAATGCCTTGACTACTGTGACAGGAGGAGGGAGCATCATGATTATAAAGGGTTATGAAAAAGGGATATAATCTTATTTGCAAAATATATATTTTTATTTAATTTTAATCCATTTTTTAGATTTGAATTTAATTTGATTCAAATTCAATTATTTAAATTTAGATATTTTTTAAATTAAATTTATGTATGTCATAACTGAATATTACAAAATATGAATGATGATGAAATTGTGTCTTTGTTAACCTGTATTATAATTTTAAGAAAGGTAGGAATTTATTTAGATAAATATGACTTACTATTTCACAGTACTAAATTTCTATTTGGAATAATAACTGGAAGGATGACAAATTTTGACATGAACTGTTATATACACAATTGTTATTCACAAGTAAAAACAAAAATATTCAAACTTTTGTGACGTGATATTTTATTTCATCTGTTATTTATGTTTTTTATTGTAAAAATTGTGTTTAACATACTTTATTTATGAGATAGTTGAAGTTCTATTTGAAGCGACATAGACAAAATATACTACATTAAAAGGATTATAATCTTATATTTAGTAACAATTTACCAATTTTTTATTCAAATTCATTGACTAAAAATGTAAGGGAAAGATATGATAATTTAATTTACTTATAAAAGTGCACAAAAAATTCATAAAAATTGAATTTTTTTCATAACTAAACCCTAAAAACAATATCCAATTTTAAACTTGAATAAACTATATTATAAACATTCAAACTTTATTCTAGAAAATGTGAATTTAAAATAGAATAATACAATCCTATTATTCATATTTAGACCTATAAAATCTAAATTAGTTTTTTTTTTTTTTTACAAAATACATACTTGGATTTAATTTCAATCTAACTTTTTAGATGTGGACTGAATTTGAATTTAATTTAATTTCAATTATTTAGATTTAGATAAGATTTTTTAAAATCAAATTCATGCATGTCATAACTAAATACTACTAAACATGAATGATGATGAAATTGTGTCTTTGTTAACCTACATCATATTTAAGAAAGGTCATAATTTACTTGCATAAATATGGCTAGATATTTCACATTTCATATTTAAAATTAAGACAAGTAATAAATTTATCTCTTATGAATAATGATGTAGAATATGACAATTAACTTAATTTATTAAATATTTTCTCTAGTAACTATTTTGACAATTATAAATATTCAAATTTATTTATTCAAAATGTACTTAAGTTAAATTTGTAAAAAATAATACGTATTTTAGTTCAAATAGTTGTTATTAAATTACACATAAAATGATAAATGAAAAATTTAAAATTAAATGGGCGTAACAAATGACATTAAAAGCTTAATATAATTTTAACTAAAATGTCAATATAATTTTGAAGCAGAATAACAAATTACACTGTCAATTAAAATATATTGTAAATAATATTAAAAATAATATATAAAATAAATCTATATGTTCTGGCTTTAGCTTATGCTCATAATATGTAGTTTTAATTTTTCCCTATTTGGACTTCTTGTGCTGATATTATGTAGGCTTTATTTTCTCTATGACTCTAATGTTTACCTTTTTTATATCTGTTGGATCTAATTGTGAACTCTTCAGTAGATGTACTATACATGATATGGAATCAATAATTATAATCATAATTCTTCGCCTTTAACTTATAATGAAGTAGGAACTTTGATCCTTATCGTCTCACACTCAAATTAAAAATATTTTAATATAGATTGTTTAACGAACTGTTAGACCTATTTTATTTATATCGTGAACTTTTATTAAATTATAAATCAGTTGTATAACCTACTATATTATTTTTTCAAATATATTTGAATGATAAAAATTAATTTTATTACCATAACTAAAATTTATGTATCAAAATTTAACTAGTATTATAATTTAATTTAAATATTTTAATTATTATTATAATTTAAATTTATGCATCGAGATTATTATTATAACTTCGTTTTAAATATTTTAACTATATATATAAAGATGTGCGTTATCTTATTATATTATAAAGAAAAAGAAAAAGTGTAGAAATTAAGGATTTATAAAGTGAAAAAACATACCAGAAACAAACAGAATTTCATAACATAAACTTTCCACGTTCAAATGAGAAGATTTGAAAAAAATAAAATAAAAAAAATAAAAACTGCCACAATCCAAAAATAATCGGATATATCTATTATATAATCAATCATCATTTGAATATTTACGTGTTTTATAATAAAATAAAAAGTATTAAAAAAATAAATTAAATGATTTTAATAATTTTGAATTATTTTTTAATTATGTTAACATAAAAAATAACACACTTCTAAATTATTTTATTATTTTTATGTTTATATAATTAATTAAATTGTAAATATTGGTAATTTGTATATAACTATACTATTAATATTTCATTAATATATAATAATAAAATAAATAACTAAACAATGCATAAAGTGAAATAATTTAATATTTATTAATATATGTTTTTATAATAATTTTTATTTTATATAAATTTTATTTTAGTTATATTTTTAAAAGTTAATTTTTATATTAAATTATTTTTGAAATTATTTTACAAATTAGTTTTTAAATATATTAATATAAAAAAAAAATATTATACAACATCAATCAAATCATGTACTATCTTTTCATTCATTTTCACTAACTTTCCTTCAACTGAAACAATTTTACCTTCCCTTTTCTTCCTCTTTCTTTTATTTCTTTTCACCCTTACCGCAGTCTAAACTATTATAGGATAGTGACAAAATAAAAGAATATATTTTAGTTATTATATTTTATCAATCAAACGTATCTTAATATGTTTATCAATCAAACGTATCTTAATATGTTTAGAAAAAAAAATCATCATGAAACTTATTTTAATTTAATACAATCGAGATAGTTAATGTATTTTTAAATTTTGAAATTTTCTTTCAAATTTATTTAAGTTTGATTATTTAAATAATCTAATATTTATTATGTTAAATTTTATTTTAAAATAATATATTTTTTAATTTATTAAAAGTATATTTATTTAACTTATGTTAATTCATTAAAATAATATATATAATTACGTTTAAACCAATATACTTCAGAAAAAAAAAACTCTAGACATCATGTTAAATTCTAAAAAATCATGTGTTTTATTTATTTTGAAAAAAAAATATAAAATAAATAGAAGATATTTTATATTACCTAATAACAAATATATGATATAAGAATAAATAAAAATATTCCTATAAATTTAAATATTCTTAATAATCAATTTTTTTATTTCTATAATTATAACAATAATTATAATTATACGATGTCACAAAATTAATTAAATACCATACGTTAAATCGGAAGAATTTGTAAAAATGATATTTAATATATAAAAACTTACAAATATTGTATAGTTAAAACAAACTATTGAAATAGACCTCCTTCATTTATAATAAAAGTAAAATATTTACAATATGTTACATGATAGACTGTATATAATACCTTTTATACCAGAGATATGGTATACACTGGATGAATTTCATTCTACTAATACCAAACAGGGGAAGCAAATATAATGTTAGCTGTAGAATTTGTGGGAAAAAGGATAAAGATGATCATAGTTGAATCAACCTTCATTAGGATTGAAATGATTTTGTTAAAAGTTAAGCAAAACAACTCATAATTATAGTAATGGCTGCAACAACAAGCCTCTCATTTTTAGTTTAGGCTACTACAAAGGCACTGGATGAACCTGTAAAGTGATGAATTGATCCAAACAAACCCTTTGCAGCACCAAAATGTCTAAATCTGTATACACCATGAGGCACATCCTGTGGTATCCTCCATTCCAATGTTGCTCTACTCCTTGAACTGAATTTGGAAGGCCTTGACCACTTATAGCGCAGACACCAATCATCATCATCATATGCAGGAATCCAAACATCACTTTCTTGGAGAAACTCCACCAGTGCAAAGGTGCCTTCAGTCATAAGATCATTGCGAGGACAAGCAGACCAAAATGAAGCTGTCACCAAGTCACCACTTTTGAAGGTGGAGTTCTGCGGTACATCAGCACAAACATCCCCAAAATTTACTCCAAGGGGTGTTCCATCCACCACAACTGGTGGAAGTAAGCCTATTTGCTTCTCAAGGAGATCAGGGGGTTGAAGACCAGGTTCTACCGGTTCATCGTTGATGAGGGCTGCGGCAAGTTTCTTAAACTCCTGAATGTATGCACTCAGTGTGTGGGGGCCATATAGTGTAGAAGCACCCTGACAACAAGAAAATTGAAGTCAGAAAGTTATATAGAATAGCTACTAAAAAATGTTATTTTCACAGTAATATTATCCAGATGCATCTGCATGTTAGCACATATGAACACAAGTGTGTTACGTATCCAAGTGTGAGTCTAGTTCTGTATTGAGTAGAAATGAGAAAGTTGAACAACATATAAAAACGAAAACCCACAAACTCAATGTCTTAAGATTTTGGGTTAAAGGTGGTATCATTTTTTTGTGTGAGTTTGGCTCGATTCTCATTCTTGTTTGTCTTTCCAGTGTTTCTTCTCTCGAATTTTCCCAACAGTGTACAAAATGTTTAGTCTAGCTCTAGCATCGGATTTTCCCAAAAGTGTGCACAATGAAATGTTTAATCTGGCTCTAGCATATGACAGAAGTAGGAACAAATTTTCAAAAAATTGTCAAAAAAGTCAATGTCTGTTTCCATCTATCTTTTGTGATTAAGAATTTTGGATCACTAAAAACAAACTTTTGTCTATGTTTCATTTGTCCTTGCTAAAGGGTAATCTAAGAAATTTCAAATATTTGTTGTGAGTTTCATGCTCTTAGAACTGACCTCGTATCTTTGCACCTGGTATTCTTCATATGTAGTGATGTACTGTGAATAAGTGTTAGATAACCCTGCTATAACAATGTAAATGTCATCAAATTCAAAATCCTCTTCACTAGTTAGCACTGCCTTCACTGCATCACGAAGACGCCTCCCAGCCATTGTTGTGAATTCTGTCAAATGAAAACAATGAGTATGAAGCACCAAAAAGAACATGAGGACCAAAATAAGTTGTTCCACAAACACTTAAATGAATATATAAACAACCATCAATTTCCACGCTAAAAACAATAACCATGAAATATAATTAAGTTAATCACACTTTCCTCCCTTTAGAGAAGCTTTAATTACACTCCCCTACCTCAGAGACTAGTAAGTGTTAAGCTTTAACCACTTTGATGTGAACAAATCTGTTAATGGTAATGAGTAACGACGAATAAGCTCCCATGCCAATTATCAATTTTAAGGTCACTAACAGCTAATTTTGAACAAATCTATTAATGATACTCTCTCTAAACTTAAATATAAGCAAGAAAGTGATTAAGTTTGGTGAACATGGATATACGAAAATACCAAGTAACTTAACCATATTCAACGTTACTCTTTCAAAAGTGTCTTAATGTTTAAACCTGTGTATCATCTCTAATAAATATGATTAAGGGTAGTTTATAAAATGTACTCGTCTATTTTATGAGATGAAGAAAATTAAAAACATTAACTAACATTTTTAATTAGTATGAAATTAAGTACTTTTGTTAATAAGCTTCTTCACATTAAATTGGATTTTATCTTAAAATATAACCTCACAAAATGAATTTTAAAGTAAGGTTTGCAATCTATTTATATATCCTCTATTTTAACCATGTTACAAGTCAATGTGGGAATAAACCACCACCCTTGAGGTTGCTATTCAGCAACCACAATTAAGGCGGCTTTCCAACGCTCCCCTTCACATAGAAGACTTCCAACCTAGAGTGTGACAATTAGAACTGGATCAACAATGAATCTAGGATAGTTTCTACTACTATCTTTGAATATAGATTAACGTTTAAATCAATCTTACAAAACCGATCAGTAAGATGAAATTTGCACTCTATTTAGATACTCTATTTTACCCGTATCACTAGTCAATGTAGTGCTAAACACCCCCTTTGAGGTTGCAAATTGAGAAACCCCCAAAAGAAGCTGCAACTTAGGCAGGCTAGGAGCGACCACAAGTAGTTTTTCAACAGATTAAATTGTAGAACATATTAGGAAATACATTTAGATTGCATTTTATCTCAAAATATTTATACAGATATATTAGAAGCGAAAGAGAAAAGCATCTAATGTCCAGTCAGCTTTGAGTTGCAAAAAGTACAAGAATAGTTATTCAATAAAATTTAGATTTTAAAGCAAATCAACAACAACATCTAGCCATGTTTATTTTTCATTTAGATGTACTTATCTGTTATAATCGAAACAACAGTTGAGAACATGAAGGGTAGAGATTCCAACAATAGCATAATACAGTAAAAAAGAGACCAGGAGACAAGTTGGTACCTCCTGGTAAACAAAGAATGACCAATTGCCCAATTCGAATGATCTGAATTGGAAGTATTGAAGGCTGCAAAGTTAACATAAACATGAAGAGAGTCCTTATTCAACCAACACAGAAGAGATAATTAAACTGAACCAAGGGAAAGGATTCATGAATAACTTACAGCCCAATCATATGGTTTCTTCATTTCACCAGTATCTAGCAAAATGGGTTTGGGGTGATGACAGTCTATTTGTTCCTTGGTTGGTATCTTAAGCAAGTCACGCACCAGCTTCCAGAAAGGATTGCCCTGACACATATCAGAACAAATAATAAGCATAGACAAAAACAAGTATTTTAAGACTACTGTCTAGGACAATGCTATAGGAAAAAATGATTACCTTATCATCACCTTGTGTAAAATCAAAAGCTCCAGGTCCATCTGTTGTTCCAGCTGCAAATGCAAACCCCATTGCAGCAGGGCATGTCTTTACAACCTCAGAATCTCCTTCATCAGAAATGGTTACCTCGAGTTCGGAGAAATCTATATACGCATGTCGAAAATCAACCTCCCCTTCAATCTCTTCATCCGCAGCATTAAAAAGATCTACTGCTTTTCTAAACTGTCTTTCTCCAATAATGCGTGTACTTTCAAATTCATCTGGGTAGCTATCACATAAATTATGGGAAGCAATTTAGTAATTCCAAAGGTTAGATAACATTTCCATGCACTTGTGCAGAGTATGTAATAAATAATTACCCGGGTCCTCGGCCATAGCATAATTCATTCTTGCCTCCACATGTACTATGATTGAAGTCACACGGTAATCCAGTATCTATACAAAATGCTCCAAGCACATTTGGACTAACATCTCCACAATTTGATTGGCAGAATGCAGACACAAATCTAGGTTTGTCATCGTTCCTTTGAGCACCTCTCACACGTTTAGAAACACTCAAATTTTTGGTTGCTGATCTACCAGGAGAAGACTGAAAGGAGGTAGCAATTTCCAGTAATTCGTGTTCTGCACCAATGAATTTTAAATGAGAATATAAACATTATTCATTTGTTATTTTCAGATCTCTTACTACTGCTGACCAAGTTACATAACATCAATCAAACAAAGTAAAGCATTATAAGTATAAGCATCTTACTATTAGTGTGAAGGGTAGGAATTATATTTGAGATTTTTCGAGGCAAAGCACCATCTTCAAATTTAGCAGGATCAGTTTTTTCATCAGCTTTTTGGTCAAACCAATCTTCCATGAATCGTGCAGCTGCACCTTTATTATCCCCACTAATTAAGGAGTTTGTGCGACTCATTGATGTTCCATGAGTAGGAAACCAATTGAAGGATCCAACAGGTCCCCATTCATCATCAACAAATTTTAAGAGAGTCATTTCTTTATCAACATTATACTCATACTTTCCTCTCTCTGCAGCAGGATTATTTAGATAAGCACTGGGACTGCGATTTACACCAGCATCTAAGAGTTCTCCTGCAAGTATAAGATAAGTTACTACCATCCAAGTTCACCTAAAGATAGGAAAAAGGATCAGCAGTAATCATTTTATCCTGTGATTTCATACTACAACAAAACTAGTACAACGATGGAGATCTAGTATTGATCTAGAATTGATATAAAAGCTGTGTGTGGGATCGCATGTTTGTACATGGTACATAAAGGCCTAGGAAGGAAGAGAGTATGAAAATTGTATCCCTTACCCTTATTGACAAATATTGATCCTGGGCGGAGATTTTCATGGGCCTGGATAATACATTTTTCAATGCCATCGACAAGGACTTCAAAGGACTGATGCACAAATCCAAAAGAAGTTATAATGTAAATAACATATTGCAGATAACCCCCAGGACCAGCATGAGTGTGAATTCCACTAATGGCTACATTCTTTTCAGTGTATAGATCACCATATCTGTCAAACAAAATGAAAATAGTACTTCAATCACACAACTACTGAGATCAAAATATCTTACACGGATTTGATTCATTCATCTAAAGCAAGTAAATGTAAAATAAGCTATTTCAGGCTTTGATGAAAAAAAAATCAACAATTGATATTCTAGTAGAATCATAATTTGTTATGTATGTGTCTGTAATATCAACCATTTTTTTCTCATCAGTGATTAAGATTGCTTATTTTACTCTCTGAATCGAATTTCTCAAGATACCCCAATTTCTTTTGTCACAGTAACTCTTGATAACTGAATTAAACACTGCTAGTACCTTGCTGTTAACCTCTCCATTACTTTGATTTTCACAATCTGTGAAGCCATGCAAGCATCAAGGTTCACAAACACTACCCGCTTCCCCTTTGGCTCTGCAACAATGAAAGCACGAGCCCGTAGCCTGAAGTGAATTCCGGATGCAGTCTGTCCGGTGTTGGCATACCCCATCATGTTAACATCAGCAGCAGGGCCTGTAATGTCATAGCTTCCAAGACCAACCAAGTAATCAGAACTAGAACACACAACACCAGCCTCCAGCAGCAGCACGAGTAAGAAAAGGGTCCAAACTCTCATATTTGCACATGCCCTCCAAACATTCAAGCCATATAAGGAAGAAATCTCCATCACACACTCAAGTTCAAAGCAAAAGTTACCAATTTTCCAAGCTTAGCAAGTTCTTCTCACTCCCCCTTCAGCAAAACACAAACTTTCAGTCATCTTAACAGTAAAACATAAATCAAAATTGAAATTCCAGACCTAACTATGGAGCAAAAAAAACAGCTAACTTTACATGAGGATTAACTTGGGGAAATAGTATAAGATAAGCAGTTCACTCTCTAAACTACTGATTACATAGAAAGTGAACCCAGAAAGAGTGTGTGTGATGCATGATCAACACCTCTCAGAATCGATTACAATTTCACAATCAAATAGAAAAAAAATTACAATTGCAAAATTATATAGGTTAACAATAAAACAAATATTTTTTCACCACCCAGAAAAAAAAAAAGGAGACAACTTTACATGAAGATAAACATAGGGTAGTGGTATAAGCTATATCCAGTCAACTCCTCAAACTATTGATTACACAGAGAGTAACCCAGAAAATGTTTGTGACAGAGGGAGAAGGAGAAAGAGAGGGTCTAATGGAGGAGTAAAGAGTAAAAGCAAGGAAAAAGAGTGGAAGGAAAAGTTATGTTAGTAACATCACTTGTTAGAAGCAACTGCAAGTGCCAACTACCAACGACCTTCCCAAGACACGAATGGGTAGTTTCCCTAAGGAATTTGAAGCTTCCCACTTTGACATTATTAGTATATATAAACAAACTAAGTTTGTTACATAAACAAATAAAAACATTGATTTTACTTGTCTTGAACGTGGAGATTCTACAATTCCATTCAGCCTAGGATTCTCTGCATTCGAAACATACAACAACACATGCTCCCTTTTGTCCAATTAGGTTAAAAGAAAGTTAACTAAAAAAATGGTTATGTACGTAACCAGTTAAAGTGTATGCTGGGTAATTAAATTTTAATGGTAAACAAATGTGCAGTTATAAGTGGATGATGAGTTTAATTATTTCTGTTTGAAACTTTAACTTCAAATATTATAAATATTCTTAATGTAGGATTTGAATTGATGTACTTCCAAACATATTACTTTCTTATTAATTAAGCTTGTTTTGTACTAAGAATATTCTTAATGAACAAAAAGAGATTATTTTTTAACAGTACAATTCACTATGAAAAATGTATTCTTTTATCTCTCTTAACAATCTTTTGTTTAAAAGCGTAAAGTTGTGCGGCTTAATTGCAAAATTTAATTGATTTCAAGTTGATTACAATAAGTTCCTTAACTTGGTAAAATTTTGACACAAGCTTGTATAGTTGAGTATCTCCGTGTAAGAGGTTCCATAGCTTATTTAAAATATTTATGATTAAGGAGAAATTTGTAAAATGTTTTGAGAGTGACGGAGTAATTATTTATTAATTAAGAGTGTGAATTTAAATTTTATATTAAAAAAAGTGAGAAAATTGAATATTAATATAAGAAAGAAAAGTACAAATTTATTGTTTTAAGGTTTTAAATTTATTTTTATTTATTTTACTTATTTTTAAAATAATGCTTAAATTTAGAAGTAAATTAAGAGTTTTGATATTTGACTTGTTATTAAATGTTTTTATTAATAGTTTGATACTTGTCAATGCTTCATTTAACCTTTATATAAACATAGAAAGTAAATATATTTTTATACATTAAAAATTTCTAAATGAGATTGATTGGAATAAAATAATCGAATTTCATTTATAGATAAATGTATTATCTTGTACCATCTTTATCTTTTATAATGTAGAAATTGATTCTATTTTAGTAAATAAATTACTTCGCCAGCTTAAAATTGTAAAAAACACTATAAATAAAAGTATTTGTTGACTATAAAAGTATTTGTTGATTATGTGTTTCAATTTATACCATCTAATTTAGATACTTAATCTTTTTTTATCTCTAAAAGTATTTGTTATTGTATGTTTCAATCTATACTATCTAATTTAGATACTTAATCTTCCTTTATCTTTAAGATCTCATAAAAGTGGACAAATGTATTTATAGATGTTCTCAATTCTATTGTACAATACAATAAGATGAATGTTCCATTTATCTATAGAGGGCTTTCAATAGGGGACAATTCGACAAAGGTAAAAATGTGAGATAGTATGTTACAAAAATAAAAAAGAGATTGTCATGTTAGAAATGACAGATAATTAACATTTGTTAAAAGAGTTTGCTTAATAAAATTAGTAATTTCAATTTTCTTTCTTCTTGTTGTCATTCTTTAAAAGCTTCAAGCTTGATAGTAAAAGAAACAATGAGAGTACAAAGGTAAAATGAAGTACAAAAGTAATAGTATGGATAAAATAATTTTTAATTTGTAAACCTAAAGAAGAATTAGGAGGGTTGAACATTAAGATGTACAAAGTTTCAATGAAGTTTTACTTACAAAATAAAAATGGAGGTTTGCAACTAAAATGATAGAAATTTTGAGAAAAATACTACAATCTAAATATGGGTTGCAACTGAAATGATAGAAATTTGGAGAAAAATACTACAATCTAAATATGGGTTTTGACGGGAGTTAAATTAGTTCACCAATCCAAACATGAATCGGTGTGGTGGAAAGATTAGAAAAACAAAAATGTGTGGAATAGAACATAAGAAAATATGGTCTGATAATAATATTATATGGATAATATGAATGCAAAATTTTGAACGATAGATAAAGTAATGAAATAATATTAGTTGAAAGGTATCTTTAAGTTATATAGCATTTCAAATCATAAGACAACAAATGTTTTTAATATGGGAAAGTGCAAAAATGATAATTGGGAGTAAATAGGCAAAGAGAGACTAAGGAACTCAATAACAACATTTATATATGTATTATTTATCAAAATTGATATCTTTTAACAATATTAAATTATCATTTAAAAGATTGCAATTTTAGTTGTCAAGATTATAAGTATTTTTTGTTTATTGTTGTCTATAAAATAAGATGAAATATAATGTTTGTAAAAGCAAGTTGGAATATAAAAGGAATATGT
>Ga0209489_106770_pt1 | contig 17987 bp, 6 predicted proteins | sample SiratrowhiteBW_FD_187527 | JGI IMG/M metagenome (GOLD analysis project Ga0209489, IMG submission 187527) | Root nodule microbial communities of legume samples collected from California, USA - Siratro white BW (SPAdes) (version 2) | ecosystem: Host-associated > Plants > Roots > Nodule | place: USA...
AAAAACAAAAAAAATAACCAAAAAAAAAAAAAACAGTACTTGATAGACCATATTGAATCTACACAAGTAGCCCAGTACAACCAAATTTTGGAAAAACTAATTTAAAGGATTATAAATTTTAAGTCCAAAAAAAGTATTTAGTACAGCATTATTTAATTTCCTTTAGTTTAAAGGATAAAATATTCACATTCATACATTAAAGAGAGGGAAGGGAACTATCCTATAGAAATAGCAATGGTAGCAGAAGTCATATCCGATGTACAAGACTCATAAAACTATGTTACAATCATGGGCAGAGGGAAGGAGTGATAAGAAGATAACATAGTGACTTCCAAAAAATTTAATTGACTTTAAATTTTATACAAAAAATATGTATGTCCCCTAAAAAAGGAATATGTTGATCCCCTCACCTCAATCATCTAGCTGCTGATTAAATTGTCTGTTATGTTACGTATTAGTATATCATGGAAAAGTGCACACTCACAAAACGCAACTAAGCTTACAAGTAATCCAGAATTATTTCTTCCCACAAGTTTGATAAATGTCTTATGGTTAACCAATTTCATCTATTATGCTTAGAGTGATTACCAAAAGGACACGTGCTCATCTAAATTGTAACCATAAGAGTTCTTTTATAAGAAAAATGCTTCTAGAAAGAACAAAGGAATACATAAGAAAAGAAAAATAAGATAGCCTCCTTAAACAACAGGACAACCTTGGCATAGAATATATTTTTCACTCTGCATGTATTCCACAGGAGACCCATAAAAGGCCATTTGGTAAAGCTAAATGGAAATCACAAAATTATCCTGTCCTATAAAACAATAGAGAAAAAATACTGGAGAAACAAAATCACATTGATAGAGCGGCCAATCAAAAACCTCACATTATACCTGAATATGAACTGCTCTTTTAGTTTAGGGGGAACATTGTCACCAAAAAGTAAAGCTTCTTCGGCCATTTTGCATAGTACTCTACGAACAATTTCTCCCAAGTACATGCCAGAAATTATCTTCTCAAAAATCTGAGGTGTAAATGAAAAATAATTATGTAACCTCGTTCATTAAGAGAAGATGGAGCTAAGAAGTAGCACAAACTAACCTGTTCACCAGGGTTTAAACTCTCAGCATCCAAGGCATGATCATACTCAGTTAATGGAAGGTGTGATGACCTAAAGTTTCCCCACTCCATGTTGATAACCTAGAGTCATCTCATATACCAGAGAAGATTCCATATTAATCTATCATTCGTATCAAACAATAAATGTAACCATTGTTAAGACTACACACTCAACCAAAGGAAACAATGACAGGAACTGCTCACCATCTCTCCAGAATCTGGCAAAGGACCATGCCATTTTGGTATTGCTTGAACACGCTCCACATAGGCAGCATTTGTTCCAGTTCCTAAAATAATAGCAGCAATGACATTTTTGTGGGTATATCGACCTCCTGCTAATGTCCCAACTGTATCATTGACCTACCATAGATACTGAATATAAGTACGGAGATAATACCTAGAAAAATCATATTCCTTAAGATCAATAAAAGACCAAAAAGAGATTTAAAGTCTTATGATTTAATTATTGTTATGCAGATTGCAAGAGGTAAAACCATCGATTACCAGAGCAGCTACACGCATATCAAGACCTCGTTTCCGAATGGCTTTCATTAATTCTTCCACAACATCTTGGCCAACCTATTTAAACAACAACAAAACTAAGTACAAAAAAGGTGAAAGAAGTAGCAAGTTTCTAGAGTCTACAACCCTTCATTCTTTAAAGTTATTAGTTTCAACAATATTAACAGGTTAATAGATAAAACTTAAAGCACTTAATGACTTTCCGCACTAAACTACTTCCACATTAACGAGTTTAGGGGAATTCTTCTAGACTGTCTGAAAATACCAAAAGATATATGGGGTATTTTTCTAACAAGTTTTGATAGAACATTTAAAATATGCAATGAACAATGAACATGCCCTCATTATACTGGGAATGTGATACACATTGTGATTCAATTTAATTCAAATGTAGGGTAATGTGATAAGATACGTATGAATAAATCATCAAAAAGTTATATCTCTGAAATGCTATAATCAATAGACAAGGAGATATTCAATCTGAAAGAATGGAAAAGGCATCAAAGCAATCAGGAAACGGGATTTACAGCGTCCTCTATGTCGAAGCCTTTTGTCCACTTGATAAGGTTCCCAGAAGCAATTAACGTTTGCATGACAGGGAAGGAAAAGGTAAAACCTATCTCTCTCTGTCTACCTGGAGGAACTTTACAATCTTGATTCTCTTGGGCAACAAACTTTCCAAGTTCTGCTGCAATATAGTCAAAGAGTGCCTGGATCACAATTTATTTTAGATTGGTCTTGTTTCTCATATGATTTGCACAAAGATCAACAACTATTGGGAAAAAGAGTAAACAAACAAAACAGCTGGTAGGCAAAGAAGAAGATTTTCAAATTGAGGAGAGAAAAAAAAGAACAGCTTACAGCTGATGTCCCAACCATCAAATCAGGAGGAATTGACACCTCAGTAAATTCTTGACTAATGATACCTCCTTTCTTGCCTCCCAATTGCACACGTAACACCCGAAAATTAGTCCCTCCAAGATCCAAGGCATAATATAGTCCTTCCTCATTCCTAAAAAGGGAAGGGATGCATAAGAACAACCCAACAGCATAATACTTGGTCACAGCCTCTAAAATTTCAAAATGTTCCGAAACTCATATAATACACGAAATGAAAAAAAGTACATTCAAACAGAAAACTTTAGCAGTAGAAGTATGTATAGTCACTAACTTCTCTTTCACAAGAACCTCATAAATATGAATTGCTATGGAAAACCAATTACACCTTATTCACCAGCGTCATTGTCACTTTGCAATTCACTGCATTTTTCAGTTATCTTGCTGCAAAGAAAGGTCAGATTCAGTATGCTCGTAGCCTCCTAGCACTCATTTTAGTAGCACAAGGCACGTCATTTTGCAGACGTTACATTTCAATAATCAAATAATCGACGAGCTGGAATAATATATAACCATCCACACAATAACAAATCTACCATCTTAACAATATCCAACCTTTTTTGTTTTTGGTTAAACAACATGTATGCTCATATAGACAATCTCCAAACTAGATGAAATTACTATAAACATTTTAGTTATGTGAAAAACGAGGAAATGTGAAGAAGGAAAATGATGATAAAGACGTTGAATAAGATCTTAGATTGGATGAAGAAAAGAATGGAATAATACCCAGTTGGGAGCTTATCAACGTAGGTAATGAGCATCTTGAGCTTGCTGCCACCTTCGGAAGCAAGGCCAGCGTGCATCTCCACGTTCATGGCATCCGCAATCCGCTTCAGCTTCCACGTCGGCGTCGCACACTTCTCCTCCAATTCCTGCAATATTTCCATCACTCTTCCCCACCGTCGACATCTCCTTACGTACCTCTGGACCGCCACCACACCCACCACGCACACCGTCGCGGCTCCGATCACCGTCGCACACACCACCACCTTCCTCATTTTGCTTTCACGATCGGCTTTGACGCGAAACCAAGTGTTTCTCTTTGTATCATGCTCTTGTATATAAATAGAAAGCGCAAAAACATATATAATTGACCAATGCGGCTAATTAGGAAAACGAATAACGAATTTAATTAATTTTAGTTAAAGCTTAAGTCACTGTTTAAATGAAATAAACGGAGTGATTAAATAGTTGTGTGAATTGCTCAACTGAGATTTTTTTTTTTTTCGTTATTGAAAATAAATTTGGGTGATGGTGACGTGTGTACGAGGATGATGGGGAAAGCAAAAAGAAACGCAAAAATTGGAACAACAACGCGACAAAAACAAAGCAACTTCTCCGCAAGCAGACAACATTGTTACGAATTGCTGTTTGAATAAAGAAATAAATCTTTAGTTTGCTGTACCTCTGTCACGAGGGGCTTAATGTAATTGTGCTTCAAGAATTTTTAAATGTCAATTTCTTAATATTTATATGAAAATGTAAACTACTTGTAACTGTGCCATTTAACAAATTAAAAAAATTAAAAATAATCCTTACAAATGATATCGAAATCAACAATTTCATGTTTAGACCAACTTTTAAATAAACATTTTAAACAAATTAACTCAATCAATTTTATTGAATAAAGATACATCTTATAAAAATAATCCTGATGACATACAACCGTTTGATAACAATGATTTATAAAAAAAAAATGATTCTATTATTTCTGTTTGTGGGTTCAAGTTTTGCTCTACCCTTTTTGTCTTCTTTTATTGGATGTATCTGTGATCAGCATTTCTTTCTTCTTTATGGATGTATCAGTGATCAGCATTTCTCTGGTGGAGTGTGCGGTTTAGATTGATTGAAATCTCCAATGTAATGTACGTTTTAAGTAAATTCTTCTCCAAATCATGTCCATATTGCCCTATCATGTCACGGTTATCAAATAATTTTTTCTAAAAATAAATTTTAAAAACATCTAAAATTGTCAATTAGCGAAAGTACCTAAAGCCATATAAGCTATTAACAAATCATAGTTCCATTAATAACAAATTCATCATGATTACGACAAATTATGCTAAGTTACTCATTATTATGCTAAATTTATATTAATTTGTTTGTCGTTATCAAATCACTTGCATTCCACCAAAAAGTGCAAGTAGAAATTAGAGGGGAAACAAATTTTTGTTAGGTTCCAAGAGGAAACCACAGAAGATATTGTGCAACCCACGTGAATAGGATTTACGAGGAACGAGTTATTACTTCGTTTCTTAATAACTGGTTAAATCCATGATTTTGGAGTTATTAATGATGGTTATACGAGGAGGAAACGGGAAAGCAAGAAGCGTAGAGCAGAAGATTGAGATGGCAGTAGCCGTACAGTGTTAAGTTTATATACTAAACTCTTAAAAGCAGTTGGCAACAATATGAGTATTATAATAATGTTGCAGCTTAGAAAGTAGCTACCCTCTGCTAGAAAACACTAGGCAACCCAACCCCCACCCTAGCCCTCACTCTCCTTACTCCTAGAAAAACAAAAACAAAAACCCAAAAAGGTCAACAAAGGCCAAGTACACTAGGATTTCGAATATGCCCTAAAGTTTAGGAGCATCCTAAACAAGATATAGTGTAGGTTAGCCGAGTCAAAGGAATAAAAAATGCAACTGTACAAGTGGCTGTTGACAAGCCCCAGCTCCACTTCTTCAGCTTGATGCGATCAATTGCTATTTGCAAGCTTGAATGGCCAAGCAAGCCTGAAAAAATTAGAGAAATGAAAGCCAGCTTTTTAAATTACTACTTACCCAAATTGCTGGCTCCCTTGTTTTCTCCACTGCAAAAGTATCCACTCCAACACATTGTTACTGATCCTTCACACTGCAGATGCCACACGCAGTCTCCTGTTATACACCAAAAAAGCACAAGACACGGCGTAAAGCACAACATACGAATAGTCAAGCTCTAAACACAGTAATTATTGAACATGAACATGCCTTATCACCGGCTCTTGCACCCCCTCTGAATGAACCTTTCCTGTAGAATCAAGAACCATCCCTAGCATTGCATTTTGCTACACAAAAACCCCCCAAAGAAAAATTGTAAATTGGTCAGTACACGAAATTGTTCAGAATAACCTAAAAAAGAAAGTTATAATTGAAAAAATATAATGGTAGACGTGCAAAATTCTGCAAATGTTTCAATAGAAATTATGCATCAGCATAAGACATGCAATCATTACATTTTGGCTTTTGGATAAAAGTACTGCACTAAACAGACAAGAGAATATATCAAGATGGTAATAAAAAGGAGTAACAGAGTAAGCAAATATTCGGGAAGGAATTGAAAGCCAAAACCTGCAACTGCACCTGTAGCTCGTGTTGAAATACTTCCTCAAACCTGCCATTGTTGTTCATCACATCAACACCCCCGGTGCTATCTTCAACACAACCTGCCACAGATACAGCTTCAATATCTTCACAAGAACCACTTTCACTTGTAACGGAAGCAATCCCACTAGAACAGGAAGCAGATTCAGGAGACTCTGTTCTACCCAACTCTTGCCCACTGTTTGACAAATGATTGCACTCCACATTTCGCAACTGTTGACTATCAGACACAGCACCAACAGACAAACCACCAGTACCAAGGCCACCTTCAGGAGGACTAGTGCATTGCTTTTTTAGTGTAGCATCCTCCCTCACACCCAACCCATCATCGTTCTTCCTCTTACGCGTTCTCTCAACATGTGCAGTCCCAGAAACCTCATTTTTACAAACTGATTTTTTATTCTCTAACTTTGACGTTGGCCTTGATGGTCGCAATCTTTTATGACCTTCAGGAAACACATAGCATGGAATTTGCCTTCTACGAACATGAGAAACATAAATCTCCATCTCTGGTTTCCAGAACATGTACATATTAACTGAATGCAAAAATTCATCAACTGTTCCTCGTATATCAAACTGTTGGCCTTCTTGAACTACTTCTCCCTGCTTCCTCTGCAAACCCACAAAGAAAGCACAATGTGCACTCTGCCTTGAGGTATCCATATACTCACGATGATAGGGATGGCACTGCAACTTCCCAAAAGTGTCACGCTCAATCTGCAAAACAGGAACCAAATAAATTGAATGACACGCTAACAAATTAAGCAAATGTGCCCAGGAGTTGTAAACTCCATTAATTCTAATGTATCAATTTAAATATGTCTTGGTTTCACAAAGATAAAATCAATGAATATACCATCAAGGTCAACTGCCGAAGGCGTGATCCCACCCAACCTTTCCAATTGCGCAAGTCATCAACATCAGCAGCAACTACATCAACTTGCAAGTAGTTTGTATAACTTTCAAAAAAACCGTATGGTTCAAACAGATCCTTCCAACAACCTTTGTTCAGTTCTACATCCTGGATTTTAGACACAAAGGAATCGTTATCAATTACTTGTAACAAATAAATATCTATATCCAAAATATTTCTATCAAACTCAAGAATAAAACAATAGTGATTACCCCACATATCTTGTTTCCAAATTGGAATTGCTCCATCATAACACGAAGTGTACTTGTAGAAACATTATAACTAGAATTCATACAGGGATAGGCAGGAGTAATGATTGGCATGAGATGGGATCGGTCACGAGGATTACGAGGATGCCAAACCGGAAAACCAAGTTCATTTTCCTCTATTGGACATAACATGACAGGAGTTGGCCACCGCCACTGTGTATATACCCTAAAGAATCGAGAGACAAGCATACTTGGAACTGCATTTGGATACAACTGGCATACTCGTGCTACAAGAAGTGCCAAATTAACACCACCAAGAAATCCTGTCACCTGAAAAAACATTAAAAAAAGCAAAAAAAAAAATAGCCAATAACCATGTAAGTGGGCAATCAAAATAAACAGACATATTCACAAGGGAAGATTTTAAAATATCACTCACATTGGAATAAATGCCTCGCCTTTTGGCCCAAAATTTCAAGCAACGAAGTGTTGTACGAAAGTGCTATAAGACATACAAAAAGTAAATATATTAAAAGCATTCGGTACACAATAGATAATAGTAAATGGAAGACGTAACGTAGCACAGTAAGACAAACAACAGTCTAAAAAACCACCTCAACATTAGGAACCAGCTTTAAAATTTGATCCGCAACTCTGCAGCCATTCAAACTTCGCACAGTAGGCTCGTCAACATTGTGTAGAAGAGAGACATCAGATATATCCAACTCCTGTTGATTTATTAAAAAAAGACAAAATTCCAAAATATGACGAAAACCAAATGATAAAGAACTGGATCTGGAACATAAAAAAAAAAACATTTGCTTCTGTTTGAGAAATTAGTACAGAATAAAATTATTTGTCTTACTTCAGGTACAATCAAACGAGAAATACTGGCATAGAGGAGGTCAATTGATATTCCATCAAACTTGAATTTCATAACTGGAACATGAGCATCTGGAATTGGTTGCAGTTCAGAGACCTCCTCCATGTTAGCTAGGATATCATGCAATGTGTAGAAAAAATTCTCCTGATAATGAAAACATTAAAAATCAGATACAAAAGGGTATGATTTTGATGGACCACACAAACAAAAATATTTGGATCCCCAATCTACCTCCCGATTTACGTAGGCAGGTCCAATGCATATTGTATCTAAGTCAGCCCCAGGACCATGAACCTGCATAATTAAACTCAGATGAAAATGGGCTCAACTAATCCACAAATAAAAAAAAGGTGCAGCAAATTGCATTCAAAACTTGACAAAGTAGAAACATTGTCCAATAGCAAAAACCAATACAATCTATCAAACTGTAAAATTATAGCATTCCCTAAGCAGGGTAAACAGATCCAAAACATGTTTGTCTGATTCAACAACAATAACCAATTCAAGAAGGTGTACATGTCAGGCAAGGAGGTAAGATACTCACTCCAAGCCGATAAGAACCAAAAGTCAAAATGATGGCATTTGCATCTTCCACCATTTGATCAGTGTAACCCTTCAGACGAGTAAGTTGCTTCACCCAATTTTTTACTATCTGAAATAAGAAAACAAATCAAAAGCTAAATGGTTAACCCTGAAGGCTTTGCATCCTGTATTAAATAATTCTATATAAAGTGACATTAACGCACACTAAGATATTATTATTTTATTATTATAATTATTATTAACTGTAATGATTAATGTCAGCAGAACAAATTATCAAAAATACGCTCTGATCAATCACTCAATAAACTCCCTGACAATTCTAACATACCATAATAAGCATGAATCAACCACTCACTTAGACTAAACTCCACATAAGAGAAATAAACTCCCTATTCAAACAAATATTTCCTCACTTCCCCCTAAACTCCTACTTTGGCATCATCATTAATACGTTCAAGTATCTCACATAAATTTCAGCCATCAAACAATTACAATATTTAAGCATCGCAGCACATAACAGTCTCCCTATCTCTATCTCTCCCTTTACCTGTTGAAGTCGGTGAAGAACCTCTTCTCTCTTAGCAGCTTCCTCTTGGTTTTCATAGAGTCCCGAAACAGCGAGAAACTTGTACATATAGCAAAGAATTTTAAAAGACAAATAAGTACATCAACAATCACTAAAACGCAAAAAAAATCGTGTTATAAACACACAAAAAAAAAAAAAAAAAAAAAAAAAAAAGCTAACCTTCTCTAACTCAAGTGTTCTCTGCAAATCATTAACCGTTGGTCCAGCCATCGAAATGGGTTTCGTGATACCATATTGCTTCGTCGATGCTCCCACCCCTTCAGAGCTCCCCATGATCTCAACACCCAAATAACCGAAAAAAAAAATGGAATATTTTATATTTTTCCTATTGTTCTTGAGACAAAAACGATACCCAGAAACCAATTTATAAGAAAAAAGGGAACGTCTCGAAAATTAGACGGAACCCGCGATTGAAAATCCAAAAGGGTGGGAAACGAATCCCTAGAAGAAAAAAAGAGAAACCAAAACAACAACAAAAAAAAGGAGAAAGCGCAAAATTGGAAAAAAAATTAAAAGCCCTAGATCGCAAAAACGAAGAGGAAGAAAAATAAAGAGGGAGATCTGAAAGGTTTGGAAGAGGGTTGGAAGAAAGAGAGGTTCGGAACGGCGAAGAGAAAGCGCGGTGAATGCAATGGTGGGGTTTGTAGTTTTTTGATTTTTTTTTCTCTCAGATATTTATAGAAACGCACATTTAAAATCTGTTTTTATCCGTTCATGATTATTTATTTTATCTTATTACACTTTCATAATATTTTATTCAAATTTTCTATGATTTCCAAAAATCTTTAGCGAAGATTTCCTCCTGATATTTTATGACTTCATCTGCAATAAATATTTTATTTTGACGGTATCTTAACTAATTAGTTTAGATTTATACATAGCATTAATTTGAAAATATTGTATGATACGCACGCAAAATTATAGTATCAATACGTTCAATTCAATTAGATTTTAATTTATAAAATTTATTTTTCAGTTTAGACATTATCTTATTAGATTATAGATAAAAACCTAACCGTATCGTTATCAATATATCTAATATTTTGATTTTTTGAAAATAGGATCAATGATAAGAGTGTTATATTCTTATTATTATACATTATATATTATATTATTGGATTATGGATAAAAACTTGACCCTATCAATATCAATATATGTAATATTTTGAAAATTGGATTAATGAGAAGAGTATTATATTCTTAATTTTAGTGAAGTTATTATTCGATTTTAGATAAAAAATTATCTATATATGTGTGTGTAATATTCTCAATTTCGATTGTTGGATTAATGCTAAGGATATTATATTTTTTATTTTGGATTAGTGAGATTACGCTTTTTTTTTTTTTTTTTAAGATTATAGGGGTTTTTGAAGGATAGTAACTGTCCGCCAAAAGATATACACAAAACAAATAAATTGAAGAATGAGAGTATTAAGGCAATAATAATTATTTACATTAATATTACTTTCTTTATTCGCACGGAAAATTAAGAAAGTTGTTATGTTTTAAACTACCATTAATGATGATATAATTCGTTCGGGTGTGTAAATTATGTCAATAAATTGATGGGACAAATCAAATTTAAAGGCTAATCTTAATTATTTTTTTCTTCTTTCTTGTAATATCATCATTAATATCATCATTGTAATTAATTTTTCTTAAATATTTTCTCCATTATGGTAAAACTTGTTTACATGACTACTTAGTGTGCTATTGTTGACTATCAGATTAAAAAATGAAAAAATCGAACTAAAATTTAGTTTATTGTTTTGAAATGTTTTTAGTAAAGATTAAGTTCTGTTTATACTATCTCTTGTAGAATCAGTAATTTTTTTTATTTATAGTAAACAAAATTTAGAATTTGAAAAACTAATAGATTAAAATAAGAAACATATTGTAAAATAAAGTATATCCGTGTAAGACATGAGTTATAAAGTGCTAAAAAATGAAATTAAAACAATGTAATTAACCAAATTATTCCTAGAGTAATAATAATTAAACAAATATAATTAGATAGCCATGAAAAGTAACATAATGTATAAATAAACAAATTTAAGTAAATGGACTTATAATAAGCTTCATGTAATAACAAAACATAATAATGATTAAAACGCTATTAAATCAATACAAACATCAAAATAAAAATTTAGGATGCTAAAGGTGTTTCTACTTGCAATTGCATGTTGATTAATTAAAATAAAAAAGATCAACCAATAAATAATTGATGTCTTGCTTATAAGTAAATATTTTGTGGTAAATATTTATGACAATGTATAATAAGATTGCTTACTTAATATGTTTATTTTTTTAAAATTAACTTTTAAGTGTAATTATGTTTTTCTATTATTTCATTTAACTTCTTATTTTTAATCTTTCTTACCTCTAAAAAATATAATTTAAAATATTTTTAAAAAGTTTATAACTTTTTTATAATTTTTTAAACATTTAATAAATACAACTCAGATTATTCTTTTAAATTTTCAATAAATACAAAGATGAAAACTTCTATGCGATACAGATCATCACATTCAAGTAACTGAATTTGAATAAACCTACATTGATAACATTAAAAGGTTTTATGCAATAATAACTATATCTTTTTTGCAACAGCGTGATTATTTATTTTAAAAATGTACATTGCTCATTTATTAAATAGTTCGCGATTAAAATGCAACATTTTTTAAATTGTAGAAAAATAATAATAACTAACACATACCACGAAAATTAATAAATATTGTGTGTCTATTAGTTAAATAATAAACGTAACAACTTTGTTATTTTTTTTTTTCTTAATAAAGAACCTCCAATGTATAAATGGCCAAAACATAATTGAATCGTCACATTTGAATAAAAATAAATGTTTTCTCTAAATAGTGAGTATTTCACATAAAAACTTATTGTTTTGCATATTTGTATATATTATATTCATTATTTTTTAGGGTTTTTAAATATACATTAAAAACACACCTTTTTATTAGATTGTGTCCAAATTGAAGAAGAAACTTCTTCAATGTTTATAACTAACACTTTAATTCCAAAATATAAGTGAGTTTCGACTCGTGAATATTTTTTAAATTAAAGAAGTGTGTTAAATTAGGCTTTTAAAATGTTATTTTGATATACAAAAAAGTTTTTTGTAAATTCTACTAATGCTATGATTTCTAAAAAAAAAACCTTAAAAGTTCTTCAGTTTTAATGAATTTGTATCCTACAACTACAGATTTGAAGAAACTTTGTGTGTTTAAAAGATTTGAAAAAAAAGTTGTCAATTTTGCAAAAAAAAAAAAAAAAAAAAAAAAAAAATTTTAAAATTAAAAAAAAAAAAAAAAAAAAAAAAAAAAACATTCAAAATTGGAAGAGTAAATATGGAAAAATAATAAAGTTTGAATAAAAAAATTAAACTTCATAATTTTTTTATTATTTTGATATCTAGCTGTTTCTTTTTTAGATATAAAAAATTACTTCTAATTTCATGTTCCCTTTTACTAAATCTATGTGATTTTTTGTTTGTTATTTTTGTTTTAAAAAAAATAAAATTATAGGTTTCATTATAGATAATATTAAAAATATAGATTAGGCTATTTACTTAATTGAAAGTTTATTAGAACAATTTTTTCAATATAATAAATTATTAAGTATTCATATATTTGATAGATATTTTTGTTCTGAAACAATATATTCTTAGCATGTATTAGCTGAAATATGAAGATAGAACGAATAAATTTTTGAATAAATATTAACTTTTACATTGTTGACTTAACTTTTTTTTTTAGTTTCGGATTAAGAGGAGACATGTATTGTTTCTGAATTATATATGACTAAATATTTTTATTTATTATTTATAAATATAATTATATATATTATTTCATGATCCATTTAAATATATTTTTTATAATATGTTTATACATTTAGTAAATAGTAAATCATTGATTTTTAATTTTTTATAGTTATTATACTTATAAGTTTTTATACAATATTTTTAAATTTGAAATTTAAAATTACATATATATTTTGTATTTATGTAAGTCAATAATAAACTCATGGACTATGACATATTAACTTATATGGCCGCCTAAATAAGAGTCATTTAAATATAATTTGGTACACCATTTTTGACCGAGAATGTGACCAACGAATTTATAAGTTATATGATATATCATCTGAATTGTTTAAATAATTAATCCACTATTATCTTTCGGGTAAAATACGATAAATATTTTTTATATGCTTCACGTGGCAACTATATATTATCTTTATAATGCATTCTTGATCGGTTTAATATGTTTTTGAGACCACATAATATAAAAAAAAAAAATCCCAAACATTATTTAAGATTCATTAAAATCATTGTTAAAGAAAAACGTGAAAAAATTGAAATGTCAAATAAGATTCTTTTAAAACTATTATTGATAAATAGTCTGTTGAAAATTTTTATTCTTTTAAATATTAACTATTTTTAAAGGTATAAAATATTTAATTGAATATACCCAAATTCCTTGCCCTCCTTAAAAAATTGTAATTATTTTAATTGAATGTTAATTGCCTTTTTCAATCATTTAAAATAATTGACGGAATAGTAGTTTAATATGCATTCTACCTTTTTATATGAAAAGAAGTTCACTAAAATTCTTCAATATCATAATTTAATACACACCTATATTTCCGATTAATTTTTTAAAACTTTTTTTTTAATATTATTATTTTACTCCTCGTACTCATTTTGAGATGAACAAAAGATATTTGTTTAAGCAATATTAAACTTTTTTTTATAATTATATATCATAGAATTGATAAAACTTACCATAAACTCTTAAACTTCCATTCAACACATAACACAGTCAATGTACGTGACATATGTATAAAAAACAGTTATTTTCAAAATTTAAATAATAAAAGCAAAAATAAGTAATATTTATGGAAATTAAAATTAAAATCAAATCTTAAACTCTGTTTTAATATTTAATTTGATAAATGTAGTCCTTAACTTGCTATTGTTTATGGGGTATGATTTGATTGTAAAAAGGATGAAAATTGAAACTAAAATCGAATAGAGAAAGAAAGAGCTAGAGAGGGGGAGAAAAAGAGAACATGTAAAACATTTTTTATTTTTGTAAAGGAAATGAAATAAAGAAGAAAAAGAAAAAAAAAAGAAAAAGAAAAAAAAAAAAAAAAAAAAAAAAAAAAAAAAAAAAAAAGGAAATGAGAGATTTTGGGCCTTGAGCCCATGGATATCACACATTGCTATCATATATGAAAAGAATGTTACCATAACATTAACTTTTTTTAAGCAAATGTAAACTTTATTGAGTGAATTTATGTGTCTACAATTTTAATTTGTCCTCAAGTTTAATTTTGCTTAGTAAATTTAACCATCACTAAGTGTATATCTATTTGCCTAAAACTCTAATTTGCTTTCAGGTTGAGTTTCATTGAACATTTGTAGTTATCATTGAGCGAATTATACATAAAATTATAAAATTTTCGTAAAATCTAAAATTATCATCAAACCATTTAATTATTCATTTTTACTCGGTGTAAGCATTAAATTAAACTAAAAAATATCAATTAGCACATAAAGCATCTAAGATTTATAATATAACTAATATTACTTAAATTCAGCATAAAAATCAAATTTCAAATAAAAAAAACGAAATTTCAAATAAAACATAGTTTTATCCAAACATGTTCATTTTAATAACTACTTTTAACAAATCTTAAATTTTGACATGAACATGTTTTCTATTCTAAATTTTACACATTTTAGTAAAAAAAGTAGTTACTCAACACCTAAATTCATTTAAAACCTAACCTTTGAGTTTAAAAAATAATAATAGTGTTCCAATCAGTCAGAATTGTTTATAAATATAAAATTCAAAATTTCACTTTAAAGCTTAAGCATTATCCTCTTTGTAAATTTGCTTAAAATTTAGGAAAAGGTATAAAGGTTAGACTCAAAAAATAAAAAGAATCACAAGTTTCTAACTCTAAAACAATTAAATACAAATTACAAAAAGATTTAAAAGTTATTTGAAAGAAAAAATCAAAGTTATCAACTATAAAAAGTAAAGGAGATTACTTAGACAAAAAAAATTATCTAACAAAAATTACATACTCAATTTAAAATTCCAATTAAATAAAAAGTTTCCTTTTTGATCGTATATGAGGTAAGATATTATCTAAACAAAATGATAAATAGAAAATTAAAGAAAAAATATAAAAAACATGGATGAAAATTGTTTTAAAATGTTCAAAAAAAGAAAAAAAAGCAAAATCTACTAAAAGTTTTTCACATTAACTAATTTTTTCATATAATTTTTTTGTTCAAATATTAGTTAATAATATATTATCAATAGTTTATTATTGTTAAAAATTATATTTACTGATTTATTTATTTAGTTAATGTGTTTTTATAAGAATAACTTTAATTTTAGGAAAAAATTATTTATCCATACATAAGCAATATTAATGATAATAATTTAACTATAAATAGTAAAATTCTATGTATTATATAATTTCTTACATATATTAATATGTAATTCATGAGTGAATATCAATATTAATTATAATGAAAATTTGTATAACTAGTAATTTAATGATAATATTTATTATATATTTTTGTTTTTAAATGCATATAAATACTACATTTACACACACACGCATATGTAACACAAATACTATCCTAGTAATAAATATTAATACTTATTTTAAACTTTAATTTTTTTAATTTGTTATTCTAGAATGTTTTCCATAAAAAATAATGATTTCAATGTCATCATAACATTTCAGATCAATATAAATCTAAATTAATTTTAAATAATGATCCCATTCGTTTATTTTATTTTTTTAATTTGACAATAATTAAAAAGTGTGCCTATCATAAAAAGTATTCATGTATATAAATTGAATATTCATTAATTTTTTAATATTTAAGGCAGATAAATTATTTAAATAAGTAAAAATGGAAATAAATGTTAATAAAATATTAATATTATAGTATTTCTATATTTAAATATGAATAAAATTTGTAAGTTTTAACATTTTCTTATGTTAATTTATATTAATATTGCTAACGTAAATGCATAAGCTTATACAAAAAAACTATAAATAAGAGAATGAGGATTAAACCGCTATTTTTTAGTTGAGAAATTATAATTATTTTAAAATAGAAATGGTGAGATTATTTATTTTATCATAATAAATTTCTTTTAATTTAATAAAAGATAAAATTATTTCATTAAAAAATAACATCAAGAATTACCAAAAGTTGTATTATACAAACTATAAATAATTAAAATATTTTAATTTAATAAAGGGTAAAATTATTTTATTGGAAAATAACAGTAAATGAAGATGAAAAAGTTGTATCATCTTTATATAAGAAGTGTGGATTTAGTAAAGGAAACAAATTTATATTTTGTTTGTAATAAGTATAGATATTATCTACAATACAACAACACTTAGATTTTAAATAAAACTAAATTAAAATATACATCTGATATTGTGTTTCATTCAGTGTTCTATTATAATTTATTTAAACCAAAAAAACAGTTTAAAATTAGACCGTGGACCGTGTATTTTTTTATTCCATTTAAAAAGTTAAAATAAAAAACATCATCAATGTATTATAAATTTAATCAATATTTTTAATTAAAAAAATATTCTTAAAACAAATCAATTTAACCCTATCAGTTAAACGGAAACTTTTAAGTAAAACTTTATCATGATATGTATTAATATCAAATAAAGAGTTTATAAAACTAAAAAATATATTTAAAAAAATATAGCATTTATACATTCATCTTAAAGGTACTAAAAATAATCTTTTGTATAACATTATCTTTGATCTAATTAACAACAATATTTTCTATAAATAATAAATAAAAGTTAAAGCTAACAGTAATTTATATAATAATCTTAACATCTTAAATTATAAATCAAACATTCAACATCTAATTGAAAACTTTAATTTGTTCATTACCTTATATTAACATATGAATTTATGTATTATATTAAATGTGTATAGTATATTAAATTCTTATTTTGAAATTAACATACCCAATGTTAACATAGGTATATATGCTCAATACATATAATACTACAAGTTTTAATATATTATATTAATTTTGCGATCTCAACTAATTTGGTACCATAGTCATCATTCATAATAATTTTACTTAAATCAATATAACATCGTGCCATATATAATTTAAATCATAATTATAATATATATCCACAAATATTTTTTAATATTTTCAATTGCATGTATCTTTACGAAATAGAAAAAATTCTCTATAGCAAATCAAATCATAATTGTCTTTTAATCATGGATCTAGATTGGTTTGACGAATTTGAATCTACTTACTGAATTTACAAAGACTTTGCAAATTGTATAAAACTTTTAATTTTTGCATAATATTTTATAACCAACTTCAAAATAATTTTTGTTATTTCATACATTTTTAACAAGTTTAAATATATAAATACATGATCTATTACACAAAATTATGTTTAAACTATTCCAACTTTATAATAAAAATTTATAAGACATTATAATTATCTTAAGTTTTAGAAATTTAGATATTGAATAATAATATCTTTAATTAATTGTTATTGCAGTTTTTGTTTACGATATTTTCTTGAGTGCATAAAATGGTCTTTTAAAAAATAGCACGTAACATTAATAATTAGAAACGTATAAAAAATTAATAACACATATAAAAAATATTTTTATAGATAAATAATTGTTATTATTTATATTGTTATTAAGGTTTTTAATTTGTATAAAAATAATTACATTTTATGAAGTCTTAAAATAATTGTAAATAATAATCATTATAAATAAAGAGCGTAACTTTGAAAAATGCAACTCAAGGTAGAATTAAATAATAATAATAATAATAATAATAATAATAATAATAATAATAATAATAATAATAATTATTAT
>Ga0209489_106773_pt1 | contig 17981 bp, 11 predicted proteins | sample SiratrowhiteBW_FD_187527 | JGI IMG/M metagenome (GOLD analysis project Ga0209489, IMG submission 187527) | Root nodule microbial communities of legume samples collected from California, USA - Siratro white BW (SPAdes) (version 2) | ecosystem: Host-associated > Plants > Roots > Nodule | place...
AAAAAAAAAAAAAAAAAAAAACTCCACGCACCTGCACCTATTTGTGACATTGCATACTTCCATTACACTGCTGCGTCTGAACCGCCCAAAACACCATACACCCCTAATCCAAAGCAAACGAAGCAACCGCCAATCCCAGAACGCTGCAGTACCTCCAACAAGCAACAACACCACCTCTGATGAATCAAGTGGCTGCTCAAAACCTTAACCACTTTTATATTAACCCAAAAAACACTTATGTAAAGTAATTGATGGAGCGTAGAATGCAATTGCCTTGTAAAAGAATAAAGTCATCGAGTAATCCTTTTTTTTTTTTTTTGTAAAATTACGACTGCTGTTTTTATTTTACTTTGTTCGCTTTATCATCTTAATAAAAGATACTATAATCCCAAATATTGGATTGACGTGTCATTTCCACTAAGAAAAGCCGAGTATAGCTTTTAGCTGAGACAAGACAACTACGTATCGAAACAACAACATCAATCAGACCGTGCCACCCGCCACCCTTCATTTGACGGTGTCACTGCAAATTTAGGAATTGAAAATTTTGAATGGTTGGTATACTTAGTAATAGACTAATAGCTGAATTATGAATGACCTTTTGTCGGTAGTTCGGGAATGACTAACAACTTAGTTTGGAATGGTTGGTGATAGACTAATAGTTACATGCCAAACTCATTCTTCAACGAAAGCTCTATTTTTTACTTATTATTCTACGCTCAATATTCAAATTTTCAAATACCGAAATAAAATTGACCGCAGATAAAATAAAATTTTCAAAGCATTTTTTTTAAATTAAAGTCTCGCCCAAAATTCTAATAGTCAAACGAAGAATCTAATACATATGTTACCTCATTTCTCCACTACCCTTTCCTTGGCTATTTGTCTCGGTCAGGGTGAGGAAAAATGGACGGTTTTTCGCTCCCAATCACTGACATTTTCTTTGCTAAGCACCTTTTCACTCCGTTATCATCTGTCTGAATCGTACCTCTCATAAATAGAAGTGCCTTTTACAATTCATCCTTCACATCAGTGCTGCTGCTCTGGCTCCCCTTGACATCAGAACTCTCACTACTGTGTTTAGAAGTTGTGGCTGGTTTCTGGAGCTGGAATGGGATTGATGCATGTTTCCTGAGGAACTTATAAAAGGCTACCACTGTACGATCCACATCAACAGGAATCTGCATACACAGTGAAACAGATACATATTAAATCATCTTATGATATAGTATACGAAGATCCTTGAGGATTAATACAGAAACTGTGCACTGTTGTTTCATACGTACAGGATCAGAACTCTTGTTTCCTGCTGGGTAGAAGAGAAGAGTGGGGAATCCATCAGCCTACAAAGTGGAGAAAAATACTCAGTCAAGAGTTATAGAGCAAGTGCAAATTATTGAGAACAGCAATAGCACAAACTATACTATATTCTGTCAACATCTAGTTTTAATTTGGTTTACCTTGGCCCTGGGATGCTCATTTGTTGTTCCGTCCATCTTGGCTATAACAATAGACTCAATGCTGCGAAGATGTTTAGCAAGCTTGTTGTATGTTGGTTCCAGAGCTTGGCAGTGGCCACACCAGGGAGCATAAATCTAATAATACAATAACCATTAGATTAACATGAACAAGTTCAGGTGCAAATACATGACTTGGAAACTAATGGGCTAGAATTGTACCTCAAGCAGAACATCCTTTGACTCATCCAAGACAATTTCATCGAAGTTATTCCCGACAACTATTTTCACATCACCATCATTCTGTCATCAAGTAAGCAAACATGTCAGGCATTAAATTTTGGCCAATAGAATATGGATGAACAACAAAATAACTTACGCTTTCAGGAACCGGGTCTGACTTGAGGAAAGGTTTTAGCTTGTCTTCAAGAAAATCATTTCCAAACGCCTGAGAAGAAACAAAGAATACAACATTTTAGCCACAACCTCTTCCAAGCCTTACTAAAACATAGAAGAAAGCATTTGTGCCTGTTCCATAACGTAGTAACAGAAATGTACTGAGCTCCCACAGCAAAAGGGGTAGGAAGAGTACCGTTATTTTGTCAGCAGTCACCTCTCCATCAAGCAAAAATTTTCTTCCATCGTCATTGCCTGTGTATGCAAGTACCTATGTTGGAAATTTAAATTTCATCAGTTACTTAATATACTTCTTATACAGAACGTACACAACATAACATGTGAAGAATCTCATGACTAAACCACAAGATGAAATTGAGAAATGAAGGGAAATTATTACTTTTGGGCCATCCCCACTGATACCAAAATAATCTGCAACAGGCTTCCCAACATCTTCATTATCCATTTCCACAAGAACAAAGATCAGCTGCAACAGATCATTGTACAGTAGAAAATACATTATTGAGCCTTAACCAAAACTAAATTTTGAGGGGGAAGGGTGGGTGAATGAATTATAATTAAAATCAAGGAAAATAAAATTTATTATTTCTCAATTTTTAAATTATAATCGGACTATTTCATGAACAACAAGAAATATCAAATTTGAGATATTTGAAGATTCAGCACTCAGCAATAGCAATATAAAATTTGTCTAGACTATAGAGAAAGATTGAAACAACAGAATTATTCAAGCAATATCACGTGAGGAAATATACCTTCCCCTTAAAAAGCTTTGCAGATTCTTTAAATACTGGAACTAACTTCTCTGTATCATTTGAAGAGGCAAACAGCAACAACTAAAAATCAAATTTTTAACACACAAGATTAGAAGTCAGTCACGGTCCCATTTTCAAGGATGAATTGTTGCTACATTGGAAATACAAATAATAATAATAATAATAATACAAGCAATTACCTGTTTCTTGATTTCACTTTCAAAGATTGCTGGGGCACTTTCTCTCGTGAAAATTGTAACCAAAGGAAGCTTGTTGGAGGATACAAATTCAGCTATTTCAGATTTTACAAATTTGCCATCTGCAGAGACAGTGAAAGATATAAGTTTCTCACAAAAAAAAACAGAAATGTCACTTTTTTTTAAAGGGAAGGGAGGGAGAAGAACAAGGAACAAACCAAAATGGTTCAGTTTCTCCTCCTCTTTTTTGAGCAAGATCAAAGCAGGGCGTTTAACACTTGAATCAATATGGAAAAGCTTTGCCACCTCAGGTACCACAGTTTGATAAAAATTGACACCATCCTCGAGCTTTGATGCTGCAGCTAGCTCATCACTCTCGGCACCCTGCACATTATAACAGGATAAGCATTAACCAAAGATCAAGCAAGCCTAACAATCAAAAGTATGATAGATTGAATGAGCAAAGGTCAGATAAACCAAATCTAATCCACAAAACCAACAATGACAAATGGCCCTTTTATTACACCGATTGATTTGGAAACGAAGCAGTGTATCACTGTATCTTACTTTTACACAAAACGTAAGAGAACACAATATATGCACTTGATTTTACAGTGTCATCTAGTTAGAAACTATCATATATGATAAGTTTGTTAACTTCTACATTAATTCCCTTAAAAGTCATATCTATCATGATTTCTGGTTGGTTCCTAGTAATAAAAGCCTTTTACACTATCCGTTCATAGAAATTACACTCTAAACATAAACTAATCAAACAACGAACTTAAATTATCGGATACATTAGTCTGACAAACAAGTTGCGTTTGAAAACTTACAACTAAAGAGTTCAAGAAGCCCAAAACAACTTTACTTTCGGCGGTCAATATGCGTTCAGCTTCATCCAAGGTGGTTATGTTGGCCACACCAGGTCCTATCTTCTTCTTAATCCATGTCACTATACCGTCTCTGCATTGCAATGCAGCAAACAAGTCAAACACTCAATTCCAATTGAAAATTCAAAAACAATGCCACGCCAATTGAAAGCGAAATTCCAAGATCGAAAACATGCAGTGAATTTACTTGGTTCTTTGGCCAGTGTAAGGCTTGTGAACGCCATCGACGAAGAAGAAGACGGTGGGGAAGCCCTGCACATCGTACTCATGCGCCAGCTCGTTCTCGACGGTTGCGTCGACCTTGGCCAGAACAACGCCGTCGGGCTTGAGCGCGGTGGCGGCCGCGGCGTACTCGGGCGCGAGAGCCTGGCAGTGGCCGCACCAGGGGGCGTAGAACTCGACCAAGACGAAGCGGTTGTTCTCGACGACTGTGGTGAAGTTGCGCTCCTTCAAAACGACGACGTCCTTGTCGTCGACTTCGGGCTCCTTGAAGGCCTCCTCGGTGGAGGGGTCGAAGCCGGAGAAGTCACCGAAGTCGTCGTCGTCGTCTTCATCGTCGGGATCTGGGAAGTGGGGGCGGTGCGAAGTGGCGGCGACGTCATCGGGCTCCTCGAGGAAGCTGAGATCTTCATCGTCGTCGTTGTCGTTTTGGTTGTTTTTGTTGTCGTTTGGAGAGGGTTTGTCGGAGAGAGAGAGGGAGAGGGAGGAGAAGAGAAGAAGAGTGGCGAGGGAGAGCGAAACGAAGAGTCGTTTACGAGTTAACATTGTTGATGAGATCAAGATCGATCGGAACGCCGGTGGAATATGGGAGAAATTGGAGTTAGTGAAGAAGATCGATTCACTATACCAGTAGTCAACCTTTGACCAACACCACTCTCTATAGCTCTTTGAGCTAGTTTTATAATAATAAAAAAAACATAAAAATTAATTAAAAGATTCCAAAAAATCAGACAACTAAATAGAAAGAAGTTAAAGCGAAAAAAAATATATATAATTTGATACTACTGTTTATCAATTGTCAATTGTCTCTATTTGACCGTATTTTTAATAAAATATTATATAACAATAAAATAATAATTTATTTAAGTGTTAAATTGATATATTTTACTATATACAATATTAAAATATTAAGACACTTTTTAAAATAAAAATATTGAAGAAAATCACAATAATATTTCTCATGATTGAGTGTCGTCGATATATATATAATTTTTTTAAAAATGTAACTGCACAAGTTTTCTTGATTGATGGATAAATTTTGTGTTGAGTTTTACTTATACACACGTGATATTATTAATGTGATTATAATTTTACCACTTCATTTCACAGATTTTGAGCAACATTATTGTATATATTATCACAATTGAGGTCTCTTCACAACCTCGGGAAATGTTTTCTCAACATGTAATTCTTGGGCATGTGCACCTTCTCCTTGCACATTTTCATTTTATAGAATATCAAAACATTATTAGATCTACATTGCTCTCTCTTTTATGCTGTATTATTAGGTCTATATGATTCATTAAAGTTGAGAATCATTATTGTTTATCTCAACCATATCAAATTTACGTAAATAAAAAAAAAAGCATATTAGAAAATAATGAAAAAAAATAAGATTGAAAGTTTTGAAAAATTATTTTAATACCTTGGTATAAAAATGCATTTATGATAGTTTAATTTTGCAATGCATTCCATCTAGATTTTTAAAACATTAACAACTCATTTATTAAGAATCAACCAATTGTCAATTACATTTAAATAGTCTTATGTGAAACCTTTATTATTATTTTTCTTTTCTCAAGGAAAAATACATTTTCAAATTAAGCAATCAAAAACTCAAAAAATATATTGATTACTCAATTTGGCAAATCTCTCAATTAATTCAAGAATTAAAATATCAATGATTATTAATTACTAATAAGCATGAGTTGACAAATATATCTAAATATCAATGACTATTAATTATCAATTAAATTATGTATGAAGATTTAACAATGTTATCCCCTGGTCAAAAAGTATAAATGTTCTGGTTAAGAAAATTCTTGCTTTAAGTTTAAATGGTGAAAAATTGATTAAGTGTTTGCATTACCTGGTTAATAAGAAAGCTAGTCTCTTTATAATGTTTGAATTGGTGTATTCATGATATATGTGTTTTGACAAAAGATTAAGATTTTGAGTAAGTTACCTTGTCTCCTATATTTTATTGGTGATTACTTTATTTTTGTTTTTTTAGAAAATATTATTTTGACACCTTAAAAACAATTATCCATTTGACACTTCCAGTATCACAATAGCTCCTGAAGTGATAAAGGATATTCTGGTAAATGTCATTCAAAATTTAAGATTTTAGAAAATTGTTATTTAGATGAAAATTGAGATTAGGTTTGAGAAAGTGGGAAGGAAATGAAATAGGATTTAGCTGCAAGCGGGAAGAATACCTCCATTGAAACTTGATTATGCAAAATGATAAACTATAATTGGAGTATGAGAGAGTGAAATGGAAAAACTTAAGGTTTGGATAGAAGGATGAAGAGAAACTGTGAAACGGGTGAGAAATGAATGAATGACAAGATGAATGAGAAAAGAAAAATAAAGAATGGAAAAAGACGAGCGAGACCTCTAATGAAGAGAGTGAAAATATAAGATAAAATGAGAGTTATGAAAGAGACAAGAGAGAAAATATGAAACGTGGAAACTCAACATATTTAAAAAATGTTATTTTTTACCATATTATTGTCAATCCAAGATATAAGACAAAAATATGACACATGTGAATGTCAAAATAATACTACTCTTTCATTTATAATTTAAACCAAAATTTACAATATCATTAATTTTATTATTATAAGTCAATATAATATGTGAATTTCATTCAATATTTTATTCTAAACTTAGCAACTTTGAGAAATAAATGAATTACATATTAAATAAAATTTAGTAAAATAAACTACATTTTATTCTAAAGTTAAACATCCATTGCAACTTTGTGAAATAAATAAATTGCATATTAAATCAAATTAAATAAAAAAAACGCATTTTAAAATAATTATTCTCAAAGTCAAAGTAAAGAAAAAAGTTAAAGATTATATTATCCATAATAACTATTATGAATAAGTTAATTTAGAATTATCACGTTAGATCTTAGATTAACTATGCTAAAAGTCATAAATGACCATTTGAACTAGGTAATTTCTAAGTACTTACAAATTAACCTACTTAAAATCTCATAAAAAGATTCAATTTAAAAATATTTCAATGAGGTGTGATCTTTTCGAATAACACAATACACAATTTTATGAATATAACTATATATTATACTATTTAGAGTGCAATATATTTGCTTTTCGAAACTTATAATAATTTGTAACAAGAAAAAAAATTCGTGCTATATTATGGAATACTCTATCCATTAAGACTTTTAGATAAAAAATAAATAAAATTGTGCCGGATCCACAATTTTCACTCTAAATGATTTGCAAGCAACATCATTAACAATGAAGTCCCTTTCAAGTATAAAAGAGAGAGAGAGAGAGAGAGAGTACTTTTTTTTTTTTTCCAAAATTTGGCTGAAAATCTGAACATATAATCTAGCATTTCAAATAAATGGAAAGTTGAAAAGTGGTTATTTATTCCCTATACGGAGATGCAGAAAGAAATTGTGAAGGTGCAGAAAGTGTTGGAGTTCACTATTTGGGCTCAGAGTTCCTTGGGCAGTCCAACAAGAGGCCCAAGCCTGGAGAAGTAAGCGGCGAATACGACGTCGTGAGGAGCGGAGGGTTCTCCCGAAGCAAGATCGGGACAGACAGGGCATTTGAAAGAGAAGTATTGTTCCGATAAATCTGTTGCAGCGAACAAACAAAAGGGAAAGTATGATTAGCATTCTCACCCAGGTACGTCTTCCTCTACATTTAAATTTTCTGTTTTGTTTCAATTTAAAGGTGAGAACTTTAATGGTGGATTTGGGTTTGGAATAGGAACGGCTTCTGGGAGCTTCACTGGGAGTGGTATTGACGGGAGTGGTTGTGTTTGAGCAACGCAGATACATCTACGCTTCTATTTCCGAAAACCAATCTCAGGTTCTACTCGCTTTCCCCCTTCTTCCTTACCTTATTCCTATCTATTCAATTTATCTGATTGCGTAGACGGAATCACAGATACTAGATAGACCAAATGAATTCACATTGTTATTGTCTCTTGATTGAATAATTGTGCATAATGTGAAGTTTTCCGGTGAATAATTAATGATAATGAGACACAAGGTGCAGATAAGTTTTTTTTTTTTTTTTTATGAAGCCATGTATATGCATCCGCATCATAAATTATACTGGAAATTGATAAAATTTGTTATTATGGAACAAAACAGTGGATCAGAATTACCATCTAATTCAAACTTATCGAGTTATTTGTTATACTGGAATTACTTGAAAGAATTACCATCTAATTTAAACTCCACTTTCCTGACTTGCTCTATATTTGAAATACTGATCATTCAATCTATCGCGTATGGTCACCCTTGACTTGAAAATTTAAAGTTTGAATTAGATGTTTGGAGTTTGATTTGATACTTTTAAACTATAACCTTTTAGCTTTCACTCTCTACCAGGTCAGAGAACCTATATTTGGGAAAAAAACACGTTCTGAATTTGCTCATACATGGAACAAAACAGTGGATCAGACATTTGGACCTCTGATAAAGTTTCTCAGCTCACGTGGATGGTAGAAATGTTATGAGAAATTTATTTTAGTATTATCTCTTGTAATTGTGATATCAAAACATACCATACATGGCCTTATTTTTACATTGACATTTTAGATTTTTAAATGGTTGTGCACATGGACGGATCCGATGTGTTTGAACACCAATGTAATGTATCCTGCAATACTTGGGTGTTGCTTTAATATATGAATCAAGATACCTGATTTTTCTCACTTGCAGCACTACTGAATATTAGAATTTACTTATATTGTCCTTATGAATTAGCATTCCCTAGGTGCCTGTTGTCAATAAAAATGTAACTGTACTTAATGATTTATACACTAATAAGCAGTGTTTTGCTGTGATTATACCGCTTTGGTGTTTGGACAGTTTTCATGTTCAAGTTCGACGGGAAAGATATGTAAATGAATAAAACAACAGTTAAGAATTTGAATGGAAATTGACCACCTTTGTTGGGAAATTGACCACCTTTGTTGGGAAATTGATAAGAATATCAATATATCCTAAAGAATAAGTCATTTCGATGTTGTTTAACTTTGATTAAGGTACTTTGTGGAAATGTCTTCATTTATGAAATCTAGAAGTGAAACATGAAGATCTGTTTTTTTGTATGTTTCTTTTTTAAGAGTAATTTTAAATTTAGCTTTCTTTGTCAATAGAATAGTGGTAGAGGATTTTTTGTAGACTGCAGAAGATTGTATTCCTACGTGCCTGGTTGTCTGCTATATAGTTTACTGTACCAGCTGAGATTGGTCTGATTAAACGAATAGGATAAAATTTGGGTTTAGTCTCACAGACGAGAAGCCTCTCAAAACTCTGAATGTGTGTATCGTTTGTATGCTTGCAGTGGGTTCAGGATTCATGTTCGTAACTTATGTTTAGAGATGATAGGAACACCTTTTTTAACACTCCTTTCCAATACTTTCTCTTCTTGGGATCACATGAATTTCAACCAATTAGAATGTGTTGAAAGGAGATTTTAGAATGTAAGTTTTTAGCACTTTTTTCGTGTGTTTGATACTGTCCGGGTTCTGTGATAGACCTGCTATTTTGTGTCTGATCTTGCCTCGCATTGAATCTATCTTATTATTTTCAGTAGTTGGTAAGAAATTGGAAACACATGACTATAATAACTGTGAAAACATCCAAATTTGATATTAATCACTATGAAAACCGTACGTAGTTACATTGTTAATCATTAACAACTGGAAATGAAAATAGTGCTAAGAAATAAGAAAATGAGATACACATATGGTTAAGGATAAGGAAACAATTCTTGGGGAATTTAGGCAATGTAAAAGAGTATTTATGCCTTGTTCTAAGCTAGGTTTTGATGTGATTAGAAGAAAGCACATCAAGCATGAGATTGAACACTACTACTTGCTCGATTCATGTTGGCTTGGCGAGTGACCTTTACATAGTAGATTCCCATAGTTAAAAGCACAACAAAAGCAAAAACAGTGATAATGCCAGCTACACCCCCAGCTCCGATTTGTTTCCCACCTTTCTGCGTAGCTGAAGCTTTGTTTTGATATATTTGAGTGCCATCCACTTGAGCTGCTAGAGGCAGTGGTGAACATTTGGATGCTGTACATGAGTCTCTAGTCTGAGGCTTTTGGGCATTGGGATGAAAAAAATCGTATGCTGCTGGTGAAAAAGCTAGAGGGCTCTCATAAACAAGCCCATGAGGGGCCCTTTCTTGCCCTCTAGCAATAGAGAAAATTGCTAGAGAAAGGAGGAAGAGGAAGGACAAACCACTGGAACTCATGTTTCTCTGTTTTGTGTAGATCACTTGGAATCAGAGAAGGAGATAGCTTTTGGATAAAAATTGTAGGTGGTTGCCCTGGCTTTTATAAATGTGTTGAGGTTCTGAAGAAGTGGTTGTTCCCTGTACTAATTATAACAGAGGGGACATAATTGTGGATTTTGCTTTCAACAGACCCTAACCCCAAAATTGAAGCCTTTGCAATTCCCAAACTGCCCATGGCTATATGTTACACACGTACTTCAATGGCTGCACAATCACACCCCTTTAAAGATTGCCTTGATTGAAGCAGCAGTGGCATTACTGTCATAAGTGTTCTTATACAAACACAATCTATTGCTTTATTTTATAAGCTAGAGGTGGCTCTAAGAAAAATTATGCTTGTACTTGAGGAATAATGATGCCGATATCTTTATTGGGGGAGGAGGGAAGGGTAGATGGTAGAAGTATTAACTAAGTGAAGGGTCATCAATTTTATCCCACCATATGGAAAATTATCAACTTCTGAAAAAAATTGTGAGAAAATTATGTCACCTATGAATGGATTGTTCTATTATCGAAGTGAAGTCCTCACAGAAGAAAAAGGTCCACTCAAGCACTTGACAAAATAATTCTTATACTTGAGTATGAAGAAGAGTACTTATTTCTTCATGATTGTGCTTGAGTATCTTACTCTAATGCATAGAAATACAATACAGAGTAAGCACAAAGAAGGAACAAGTGGTTAAAATCATTAGAACACTAATTGGCATCGTTGCACAATTAGAGCACTAACCACCCATCTCAAGAGAATGAGAAAAATATGCATATGTGCATAGTATTCAATGCAACTGTGTATTTCAGCATGGCACTGTTAGGGTTCTCATACTTTATCATGAAAAAGTTGTGTACTTTGCTTTGTCTCAAAGTGGAAAACCAAAATTAATAATAGCATAAAATTAGCTTAGCTTAGAGGGGCAGCAAAGGGCTTGCTGGCCTGCCCCGTCACATTATTGCAAGGGCACAAAACGCATGGAAGAGTTTAATGCCAAATGCTTTGTGTTCTTCCTCAGCCACACACTATATGTGAAAATCAATAGTGATGTTAATTCAAAATCATCTCAGTTTTCATGCTTTCTCTCCTTTTCTGTGCCTCCTATTGTGACTCTCTTGTGGTAAATAAAATCACGAGTAAAAGTCTCACCTCCAATTTAAATCTTTTCATTCATGTACAGTTTTGGAAAGATCGCAATAAAACATTTGTAGCTCATATTTTATTACTAGATATATTAGAACCAATGAATGACATGTTGGAGTACTCAACTATGACTTGTTATATAGGTTTAAATGGCTTTTAGACATATACTCAACTAACTTTTAGACATTAAATGGTTTTTTTACAGGTTTAAATGGTTTTTAGACATATACTAAACTGACTTTTAGACATTAAATGGTTTTTTTACATTAAGAATCGTGAAAATAGTTAAAATAGAATACACAAAAAAACTACATCAAAAGTTTGTGAGCAAAAAAAAAAGTTGGTTTACTCCATACTTTCTTTGACGATTTCACATACTTTTTTAAGATTAATTAACTTGATCTATTATCTGTGAAAGTGAAGAAACAATTGGTTAACTCAGTTTTCATGAATAATACACATTAACAAAAAGTTCAGAAACTAACAAAAAGACGTGAGATTTTATGATAAATTAGTAAAATAATTAAAAAACTTTTAATTCGTAATAACTAAGAGGTAAATAATTTCTTAATCACCGTTAATGAAATTTATTTTAAAACTAAATTAATATTTATCCCACATTCCTAACACTGAAAATAATGTTTGTCACAAAATTCATCCATTGAATCTAAATGAAGTGGATGGTATATAAAAAAAAAACTGCGAATTGTGTACATTTTGTGAACCTTATCTTCACATAAAATATACAGATTCTTTGAGGAATGCTCTCAAGTTTTTAAATTGTTTTATTAATAAAGGTTTATGTAAAACAATCAAGTTCAATAGTTAAGGAATCACATTCTTTTAATACATTGTTTTAAATTATAGGATAATCTTTATATAAAAAACCACGCTCAATCCCAAACAGTTTAAGTTAAATAGAATAAATCCATACCAATAATGGATTATTATGTCAGGCCAAACGGGCTTTGGGCCGATTTCAGAGTGAAGCATTTTTTTTTATTTTAATAATTGCGTTTAGATGTATATTTTGTACTTCTTGAATTTTATCACTTAATTATCTTTTGCAAATTTTATCATTATATTTTTTTACACATTTTACCAACGTATAACATTTAATTTAAGATTTTTAATTATGAAAATTCGGATTCTTTCATAATTAAAATTACAATTCCAACATCAAAATTCATAAAATTTTAACAGAAACAAAAGTTTAATTATACATTTATTCTTTAGTTTGACTTTGGGCGATTTTAGTTTTTTTTTTTTTAATTAAGGCTTTGTTTGAATTGTACTGAGGAAAGGGAAACAAAAAAAAAAAGAGATAAAAAGTGGGAATTGAAGTTGTTTGGATTGAAAGGGAGTAAACGAATTTGAATGAAAAGAAAAATTTATAATAAATACGATAAAATTGTGTTATATAAATATTATTAATGTATCATTGGGTTAATTCTTTTAAGAGTGTGTAAATTACATTTAAATGGTGAATGATTATGTGGGAATAAGTATATAAATTGTAAAAGTATTTAGAAATATATAATCGGTGGGGTTTAAACGGGGTAAATAAAAGTTGTAATCAATAATAATAATAATAATGATAATAATAATAATAATAATAATAATAATAATAATAATAATAATAATACACTTAAAGTTAGATAAATAAAGTGTTGGCTATTATGTAGCTGTTTTATTAAATGTTTAGAATTTTTAAAAGCATCATAATATAATTTCAAGGTTCCATAAATTTTTAGTCTCCTACTTCAAAAGTATTTTGGTGCTTCCTTGATTGATATTAAAGAAATAAAAATAAAAATGACATTGATTGGTATAATTTTTTTAACTTTCGATAATCTCATAAGTTATTTTTATGAAATATAGCCATTATTTTTGTTTGAAGAATGATATTCAGCTTTTTTTTTTTTTAAATTCGTACAAAATGTAACTAATGATACAAAAATACCAAATATAACCATGGTCTTTGCTTAAAATTTGAGCATCATTTCTATACTTTCATTTTTATTGTCTCTGCGTTTAAATAATACAAATTTTATAATTTTAAACATTATTTTTTTTTTCTTGCTTCCAATTTTAAACAATAGGAACATGCATGAACAAATAGATGATCAGTTTATTGGGCTTATTGGGATTGGTTTGGTACAAAACACTGTAATTATTTAGTGCTTAAGCTTAATTTAGGTCCATTGACCAAAAAAGTTGGGCTTAAAGCTTGTGCCCACCATGTGTCCCCATCCCATCACATGAATTGATATATGAGTATAGACACCAAAAATATAAACTCATAATTACCGAAAAAAACAACAATAAAAACAAAGACGAGTAGAGTTGTATATATAAAATTGAAAAAAAAAAAAAAAAAAAAAAAAAAAAAAAAAAAAAAAAAAAATAAAAAAAAACAAAAAAAAAAAAAAAAAAAAAAAAAAAAAAAAAAATTGAAAAAAAAAAATTAAAAAAAAAAAAAAACTAAATAACACAGGAAAATATCTAAAAAAAAACACCCCTTGATGAGTTACATATACTCACACCAAATTATATTGTTTTCCCATAATTACTTTTAAAAATATTCTACCATTGTAAACTGCATTTCTAGAATTTTAAGCATCATATATGATAAATCTATGGGTGTAACATTTGAGAATCATGTAGCTAGTTCGAGAAAGTTCAAAGTAACACGTTGGCTTAATATGATAATTACACAACTAATGGAACTTACAATACTAATTAATGAAAGCTCCATCAGTTGTTAATACGTCATAATCTTACTTTTTCTAAGATACTTAACTTAAGCACCATTCCATGATCATGATTGTTTCTCTAGAAAAATCTCAAATGTTCCGTCACCTTCATCTCTATAACCACGGATAATATGCTCTTCAGAATATAAAATATGCGGAAAACCCTCAACTTTTTTCTTTTCTTATTTACACTTTTTTTTAGTTTTTAGTGACTTCATAAAATAAGAAACGAATAACCCAAGCCTTTTTTTTTCTCATTTTTTTTCTCATTTTTTTTCTTTAATTTACAATTGTGTTATATGTTCTGACTAATCCAAGAAGCTTTTATTTTGCAGCAAAGAAAATGTTATAAATAATAGGTAAAAAAAGTGCCATGACAACACAAATTGTGCACGAAAAATAAAATTATCAAACAATTAACACATACCTAACTAATGAGAATCATGGAGACATTAAATAGGGTGAAGATAAGGTATATTAGCTCACCAATATATTATAACAAATGAGGGGTGCACTTGTAAGGAATCCAAAGTCATCTACCTAACATGTTTTACTTTATCTTTATTTCTTTTCCATTTTTTTTTTCTTTACTTAAATTATAGTGTCCCTAGCAACAACGATGAGTTCCAAAAGCAATCCAAAATTTAACGTCACATCCAATAACTACCACCACAAAAGCAGAGTTTTTAGATTATCTAATGAAGAGTCGAGCTTTTGGGTGGAATAGTGGTTTAGTTGTGATGCTCATTAAGCTCTTTCACCACTACAAGTTTGCATTAGTTTAATTAGGATTAGGATAAGCATTTGATTGAAGGTTCAAGAATCGCAACTCACGCAAATAGATGAATGTTAATCTCGTAAAGCTTAATTAGTAAGTACTTAAAGGACAATAATTTTGGCCTAATTCCAAAAGGGCACTTGTATAAAGAAGAAATTATACTTATATGTATGAAGCTTCCATTTTTTTTTCTTCTGTCCCTGAATTTGAATGCGACAATCATATATATATATAAGAAGCCAGAAACTTAATGATATTACTCAAGTCAAGGTACATTACATATATATGGATAATGATTAAGAAAAGATGAATACTTAATTATGAAGAGTAAAATGAGAAATGAAAAGGAACACTTGAGGGAATACATACAAGGAAGTTAAAAAGGGAAAAGACACAAAAGGGATACAAAATACACCCTTGGACACAAGCATGCTTATCTACAATTTGATGCCCCCCATATGGTTTTTCGATCTTATCCTCCAAACCCCACAACAGCAACAACTGTAGCTGATGAAAGGAAAAGACGAAAAGGCCTAAATTAGGAAGCTGCTGCAGAGACAAACTAGCACTCCTCAACATAGAAATTATTATTCTTGGTTGAAACACCATAGCCTTGTTGGAAATTAAGAAGCTAGAAAAGTAGCTTAATTATTAATTAATTAATTAATTAAGCATTGCTCCTGAATGATCCAAGTGCCTTGATAGCTGCCGCTCTAAGGATGTACTGGTGGTAGAATGCAGCCACTGCTGCTCCAACAATTGGTCCAACCCAGAAAATCCACTGCTCATAAAAAATCACCATAATTAATACACCACTATCAACATCCATAACAACATAAAAATATGTTTCATCTTTAAATATATATTATCTTAAATATATATGTATATACTTTTTAAAAAATTCTTTTTTGTTTTTTTACCTGATCATCCCAGATTTTGTCTTTGTTGTAGATTACAGCTGCTCCAAAACTCCTTGCTGGGTTAATGCCAGTGCCAGTAACTGGGATTGTGGCCAAGTGAACCATGAACACAGCAAAGCCAATGGGAAGGGGTGCTAGTACCTTCATATTCAAAAAGTGAGACCATGAATTAGTAATAAAGCTTAGCAACAGAAATTACTTTTTGTCACTAATTCTAGTATATACAAACTTTAGTGACAGTTTTTTAGAAATTGTTTTGTGACATAGATGCTTCTTACAGGAACATGGGAGTCCCTAGCGTTCCTCTTAGGGTCAGTGGCAGAGAAGACAGTGTAGACAAGAACGAAGGTACCAATGATCTCAGCACCCAAAGCAGTACCCTTGTTGTAGCCATCAGCAACAGAGTTAGCACCACCTCCATACCTGTTGTAGTAAGCCTTTTGGAAGCCCTTGGCCAGTCCAGTGCCGCAGATAGCACCAGCACACTGTGCTACCATGTACAACAACGCCCTTATCAACGACACCTTGCGTCCTAGGAACAGCCCGAAAGTCACAGCCGGGTTTATGTGTCCTCCTACAACACCAAATCAAAAAACATGTTACATAGTTTCTTGTTGCATGCATATTCACACACGTTCCTTCTCCAATATCCAACCAAACCAACAAAAAGAACCACGAATATTACAATTACATATTCAACAAGATTTTACGAAACAATTTTAACCTATTTTTAGTCAACTTTTTTACCTTCTAACTAGTAGTATGGTGTGTTTATGGTTTATAGAATGGTTCTTTTGTCACCCATATGAGATATTTACTGTGTGAGCACATACAAAAGTTGTCCAGTTTTTTTCATGTACAAAGGTTCAAACTTGAAACCTTAGAAGAGCAAAATTTGGTGTTAAACTAAAAGGGGTGAGAGATATATATATATATATAATATACCTGAAATACCGGCAGTGCAGTAAACAAGGATGAAGATCATGCCACCAAAGGCCCAAGCGATGCCCAAAATGCCAACCCCATCACATTCGGTGCCACCAACGGTGGTATCAGTCTGTCTTTTGTAGCCTATAATGGTTAGCACAGTGACATAGAGGAAGAGAAGGGTAGCTATGAACTCAGCGATAAGGGCTCTATAGAAGGACCACTGTGTAAGCTCTTCGGGGTCGAACAAGGGTGCTGGAGGAGGGTCCTGATAGTCTTTGGCGGAGTATTCTCCTTGCTCTTGAACCTCAACATCTTTAGCCATTTCTCAAGCTTCAATCACTACTATAGCTAGTTTAACTGTGTGTGATATGGTTTGTGCCAAAGTGTAGTGGAAAGAGGTGGTATTTAAGTAACAAAAGAAAGAGAGAGAGAATGGTAATGAATGGAATAATTAAACTATTTGCTTTGTTTTTTGTCTATGGACAATGACATGATTAACATAGTTTTTTGCCGCCCCTCTTAGCTTGATTTCGCTTGCATGGCCCCACTCCATTGCAACGGCACTTCTTCATATCATATACATACATAGCATGTGTACCATACACATATATAAATATATGTATATATGTGTGTGTGGCCATGGCCCAGTGTGATCTAAAAGGTTTCTTCTGTATCAACGGCTACATGTGGTTAAGTATGGGAAAGTGTGCAAATTGCAAGATTGCATTGCTGTGTAATGCAGTAGATAAAAGGAATTATTAGAAGGGCAAATTAAACAGAAACAGTAGGGGTCTACTATATACAGTTTTTGCTGCCCTGTCTCTCACAAGTTTGGCTGAGGATGATTAATAACTATGGTCCCTTATGGGTCCTCCTTAGTCCTTGTTATGTTCTTTCTTTAGGGCATTATAATTTATTTCATTACAAATAATCCTGTTAAAATAGAATGAAATCACTGTGATCATAATTTTTGTTTTGATATGAATTATTTTAATCTATTGAATCAGAACATGTTAATAGTTGGATTGTACATGGTGATTATCTTAGAATGTGAATATGCATGATATTGTATTCAAGTGTTTATAAAATATAAATATTTAAAACTTAAATTTGAGATTGTTAAAATTGTAACAATTTAAAATTAATTTATCTATCACTCTCTATATACATACATATATATATATATATATATATATATATATATATATATATATATATA
>Ga0209489_106775_pt1 | contig 17970 bp, 6 predicted proteins | sample SiratrowhiteBW_FD_187527 | JGI IMG/M metagenome (GOLD analysis project Ga0209489, IMG submission 187527) | Root nodule microbial communities of legume samples collected from California, USA - Siratro white BW (SPAdes) (version 2) | ecosystem: Host-associated > Plants > Roots > Nodule | place: USA...
TATATATATATATATATATATATAACAAATTTGATTATAATAATCAACTAATGATTATAATTTGTAATATTGATTATATGTAATATAAGTTCTCATAGGAATAAATTTGTAAGAAAAACATGACAAATAATAGTCTATCTAAGGTATAAAAAAGTATTTCATTCTTTCTTAAAATATATATATTTTAGTTCCTATAAATATAATTTCATCTGTAGTTCCTTTTAGTTTTAAATTTCTAATATTTTGTAAATTCTCATAGTTACTGTTACAAAATAAAAATATTTATTAATATAATTAAAATAATAAAAGATATTTTAAATTAAAATAAATAAAATTTTTTAAGTCGTAGTTTAATTAAATAATATATTCATTATTTAGTATGAATAATATAATTATATATATTATTTTTTATTCAATTATTTTAATTTAATAATATTTTATTTTTATTAAAAATAAATATATTTTTTTAGTGCTTATAATTTATTTTCTACATATTATTTTGTTACTGCAATATTAAATCATTAAAAAATATTTTTAATACATCATTAAAGAAATTTTATCTCCAAATAAAAAAAATACGTGTTATGCTACTTTGTTTACATTGCTACAATTTTTTTTTCAAAAATTTCTAATCCTACAATTTTATTATTTAAAAAATTAATCGATTACAAGCTCTTAAATTAATAATTTTTTTATTATAAATTAAATTTAGCTTCAAGGTTAATTGTGTAATTTTACAATTTTCGTAAATTTTTAAAAACACAAAAATTCATCAATCACTTAAACAAAATAATTATATTTTATTTTAATTCAAAAATAAATTTATAATATTATAATTTTATTAATTAAAAATAATTAAAATATCATGTACATCATTTACAAATTTTTAACTTAAACCCTTTCAAATCTCACCGTTCTTTAGTCTAAGGAATCAAATATTTCACACTGTGATTTCAAAACCCTAAATATAAGACTGAAAGCTGAGCAGTATACAAAGATATTTATAAAAACCCTAAATATCAGACTGAAAGCTGAGAAGTATACAAATATAATTATAAAAAATATATATCTGTGTTTCCATGTCACAGGTTGAATAAAATAACCATGGCTAACACCACCACCTGCATTAGATTTTAGTGTAAAATATATGGACAGAAACTATAATAAATCCAAAAGCATCCAATAGTTGAGTTCTACTTCGAGACATATTCGTACGTAACACGTGGACTCAGTATATAGGGCCAAACCAAAGCCCTTTAAATCGACTCACCAATCACAGTATTTCCTTACAATAATGCAAATGAAAGATCTAGTTGAGAATGGAATCTGTGCCCACTCCTCATTTCACCACACTTTCCTCTCAACGAGAACGAGTGAAGGACTGTCATCATTGACCCAAAAAGAAAAAAGGACTAACGTAACAGAGAAAGAGAGAGAAACCAAGCAACACTTCTGCTGCTACCTACTAATCAGTTTATTAATTACCATGTTTGGTAACCAGATGAGAAATATTTTGTCCACACTCAGGAATAGACTCAATAATACATGGAGACTTCAAATTTTATACACAGTGACTTGTTGGTTTTCTTTATTTATTGTCTCGAAGGTATATGATTGGACCCTACAATGGAAAAGAGAGTGATATTTAATATTTATTATTGTATGTCTTCATTTTCTTTTCATTCAATTTTTTCACTGGTCAGTTAAACATTGAGAATTTTTTTCCAAACATGACAGCAAGAGCCGCCTAGAAACAAAGTTTCAAAGTTGGAAAGACCTCAAAAAGTTTTCCGTTAAAAATTGTTTAGTTCTCCCGAAAGGGGAAGGTGTTTACTTCAATTTTTGCTTCTCTGAAAGAAATAATAACTAATAATCAGATGTTTCAAACCAGATTAGAAAAATACGAAACTTATAAGAGTAAGGAAATCTATTACTGTCTTTCGCCTTTCTTAGATACTTTAGTGGTGGAGGGACGAGAGCTGTAGCCACCATGGAAGGAAATTAATGAGTGTTCAAAGGGGTGATGTGAGGACTTGGACAATTGAGAACCACAAGTCCATTTCATAAGGCACATGTTTTTTTCACCAAAAGAATCAGTGTTGCTCCAATTACTTAGCTATCGACATCTTTTCAAAATTCTTGTCTAAGAAAAGTCCAAGCTAAACTAAGAAGAGTGAAGAACAAGGGTTTGTTTTATCTGTAGTCCTGGCTAGGTTTTCTTCAATCGTACATGCTACATACCTAAGGCTTATCTACTTTTTGTTTCCGACCTTTTACTATTACCCCTAGTTGTCAACAGAAGATGGGAGACCAAAACCGAGACCCTATGTGGTCCTTACCAATTTCTCTCATATCCTATTTACCCTTCTGGTTTTTACTATTTATATCAAATATTTATGGTCATGTCTTCCTTATGTAGCTCCTGAGTCTTTTCTCTCACAAACCTTCTGGATCTCTGAGGACTTTATGGACGCAAGCAGGTCTGAGGGAAAGAGGGTCTTGAGGTACGACGAGGAGGAGGAGGATGACGAAGAAGAAGAGGAAGAGGTTGAGACGGGTTTTGGAGAAGATGGAAGGAGGAATAAGAGATCAATGACAGATCTCTATGGAAAGAAAGGGTCCAAAACTGGAGGCTCAATGCCACCTTCTTGTCAGGTGGATAATTGTGATGCTGATCTGAGTGAAGCTAAGCAGTATCACAGAAGGCACAAGGTTTGTGAGTACCATGCCAAGGCTCATTCCGTACACATGGCAGGGCTGCAACAAAGGTTTTGCCAACAATGTAGCAGGTTGTGAAACCCTAATCTCTTTAAAGCAAAACGAATTTTCTGATTCTGCGTATCTTTATTGTCTGCATATCTTTTATTGAAGGTTAATCTTTGCTGTGAACTGCCTGAGGGAAAAAGGTTTGGTTAGAACTTTGTTAGTTATATGTATTTCTTTTCGAGCAGCCCTAGTTTGAGGAAGAGAGAAAACCCTTCAATTTGAATATGGCGCATGATTGGAGGGGAAATGAAACATGTGCTTCGGCTTTGTGTTGTGTCTTTCGCCAAGCCTCACCCTCTGCTTCTTTTGTTTCTTCCTTCACTTGTTTAGAAAACTTGACTGTAATAAACTGTTCCTTTGTATTGCTTTGTTTTCAAGAAAGATTTAGCAAAACTCCAAAATGGGAAAAATAAAACTTAGCCATAGAGGATTCTCCACATTACCCTGATTATAGAATGTAAAGTTTTATAACATTATAGAAAGCTCAAACCAAAAGACGCAATTAATGTGCTCAAAGGAGTCAATCCTATAACTAACATTTTTCACTAGGAATAACAGTTGATCAGCTATTTATATTAATGTAGGGATTAATATCAAACAAATATATATCTTAACTAGATATTAGATTTTTTTTTTTGGATGATGTTTACCAATACACCGAGCATTGATCCAACTTTTGTTTTTTGATCACTTTTGGATTTGGAAATCACCGTTTTTGATCTAAAAGGTTGACAAGGCTCATTGGGTTTTATTGGTTAATTTTAATCTGTGGCATATCCAAGATATATTGCTGACAATCTTGATGCATGATTTAGGGTAACAGCCATTTTATCAACACAAGAGATGTCCTTCAGTTTTGATACATTGATAGTATAGTTACACTACTCTCTAGATGTTAGGGAGTGGTTGATCTTGTCCTGCATGGTGTAAAGTAAATCAACTGAAAAACATATAGTGCTCTAGATTGCAGCAAATATTTCAACGTCAAGAACATTTTCCATGTCAAGTAACCCTTCTTCAAAATTCTGTTTTTCAGATTCCACGAGCTGTCTGAATTTGATGAATCAAAAAGGAGTTGTAGAACACGGTTGGTTGGACATAATGAGAGGCGTCGCAAAAATGCAGTTGACTATCGTGGAGATTGATTTCTTCTATGTAACGATGACCATTAATAAACCTTGAGGCAAGCATGTGATTGAAATAAATTTTCCCATTTGAGATCTTGAAACTCAAATCACTGTTGGTGCCTCTAAGGATGCTCTCTTTCTTCTGTCAATATTTTCATATGCTACGATTGTTGCTGTTATAAGTTACAACTATGGATGATTTCACTTCAAATTTTACTATATTTTGGCTTGAGAAAAATGGAATAATGGATTTTAATTGAGGTCCATGTGTTTGGTTCGAAAATAATAGCTGGGGAGATGAGGAGTTTTAGATCCTTCAATACGGACAAATTTGGAGGAAAATTCTAGCTATTTCACTGACAAAAAAATAATGATACAAATGTACCTTTCTTTTTAATTTATCGCACACCTCTTATTTATTTTTATTTCTCTTTTCTTTTTGCATCATACGCTATATCAATCTATATTGTTTTTTCTTTTTGTTATTTTTTCTAGGTGTATTTGAAGTATAGATGAATATAACAAAATGTGTTTTATACATAGAGTATATATCAATACAACATATATCACATACTTGTAGAGTTTCATATGTTCTTTATAAATAAAACTAACAGAATAATAAAAAACTATTAAAACAGTCAAGACAAAACATAATTTAATATAGGCAGTGCACGCTCTTTAGACGATTTTTTTTTTATAAGATAATAATGATTTAGAGTGAATATTACAATTCTCTATTTTGATTTTAAATTATGAAAGAACTTTTACATTTTTTTTATTTTCAAATAAAAAATTAATTCGCTTCAACTAACATTTGAATCTGCATCTTGACAAAGACTTTTTAAATACATTTCCAAAAATCTCCTTTGAAGTTACCTTCATAATCCTAACCACCCTAAACTGAACATTTCTAACGGAGTAAAGTCTAACATTGATATGTTTAGTTTTCTCATGGTATATTTGATGATTAGTTAGATGTATAACACTTTGATTATCACAATAAATAGTCACACCATTATGCACAATACACAACTCTCTTATCATCCAGTTCAACCACATAGCCTCTTTCAACCTTTGCAATATACTTGACTTTGGTAATACATAAAACTACCACTAATTGCAAATTGGTTTTCCAATGAACTACAATTCAAAACCATGTAAAACATACATAAAAATTAAAACATTTCTTGCATAGTCCACATCTATAAACCTTTCTACAACTTCTTCATTATGATATATCGTCTATACACATATTTAGATCATATATTGTTCCATTCAAATGTTTTAATACTCACTTCAAATCCTTCTAGTGAGAAAATTTATATCCTCTATGAACCTGCTAACTACACTAACAACATGCGTTAAATCTGATCTATTACACATCATCCCCATACATAACGCTCCATACTTTATTAAAATATGGAATAGTTTTCATCTCCCTCATTTCTTTCCTTGTGTGATGATTCAAAGGTATGCCCATAGGTTTAGATTCATGCCTCTTAAACATCTTCTCAACCCTTTTCAAATGTCTTTGTTGAGATTAACACAACACTCCAATTGTGTGATCTCTTTATATATTCATCCCGAGTATTCACCTCATAGGAGCAAGATTTTTCATTTCAAACCCTGAATTTAATTTTCCTTTGAGCTCTCTTATTTCATTTTTATATCGGCTAGCTATAAGGATATCATCGACATAGAATATTAGAAAAAATACACTTATTTCTTATCTTTTCAAGATGTAGACACATTTATTATAACCACTCATCTTGAATCTTATCTGCTTAGGAATCATCATACCTCTTGTACCATTACCTTAGACCATGTTTCAAGTTATATGTTAATTTATGCAAGAGACATGTCTTTCCTTAATCTTCAAGAAACCTCTAAGGCTGTTGCTTGTAGATGATTTTCTCTAAGTTTTCATGCAAAAAAGCTATGTCAATGTCAATTGCTCTAACACTAGATTGTACTAGTTAATAATTGACATCAAAACCCCTATCGAAAAGTGTTTTACCACATGTGAGAATATATAATTTATTCCCTTCACATGCGTAAAACATTTCGTCATCAATCTCGCCTTGAATCCTTCTTTGTTCATACCTAATATTCCTTTCTTTTTCTTGAATACCTACTTGCATCCAACCACCTTCTGATTTTTAGACAGATCTACAAGTGTTCATTTGTGGTTCCTTTTCAAAGATTTAATCTCCTTTTCCATGACACACTGTCACTATTTACTTTCTACACCTCATATTGTCTCTTCAAAGTTTCTAGGATTTGAATCTTTTATCTCTCTAAGTGAAGCAAACATAGCAGATAAAATCACCATATTCAAATCGTTATGTTGGCTTGATCATCCCTCTCTCATTTTTATGCATAAGTTGATATTAGAGTTCAAATTTGTATGTCTTAACCTTCCAGAGTGAGAACAAGAGGGTTGATTTCTTATCTTTGATGCAATTGTAACACTCAAGCCCTTTTTTTACCCTATCCTTTGATGAATGCTATGACTTCTTTCCTTTCACTTCCCTTTTTTTTATGCTCCTTAACTTTGAAACAATCAAACTCAACTTATTATTGTTTGCTTTATACTCTTGAAGCTTCTATAGCTCCTAAGTGTGAATCGAGGTCTGAACTTCCTCCAAAATACTTGTTTATTCTTCCTAAACAACAAAGCATCTTTGAAATGCTCAAATATCTTAGGCAAGGCATTAAGTACCAGCAAAGGATTATCTTCATCTTCGAGCTTCACTTGAATATTCTTAAAATCATCTAAAATATTATTAAAATCTATTAACTACTTCACCATCGTTTTTGATTTTGTCATCATGAACAAATACAATTATTACTTCAAACAAAGTCTATGTGCCAAAGATTTCATCATATACAATTACTTGATTTTCATCCACATTAACGCAACAAGTCTCCCTTTGTTACTTCCATCAATTCTTGTCCTCGAGACATAGAAGTATGATGCTTTTGACTTTATTGATCATGTTAGTCTTCTCATTTTGAGAGAATGTTACTCATATATTTGTCTCACCTTTTATTACGTTAATACATAATCCTTATGGTATCAAGATAACTTCTATTTTGATCTTACATAATTCAAAATTGTTATTATTACAAAACTTATAAATGTCTGACTTGGTTCAAACCTTTTTTTTTTCTTTTATTTCCACAAATGATGTCAATTATTGAGTTTGTAACAATAAAAAGAAAAATCAAAAAATAAATAAAATAAAAGAAAGTAACTATGTTATAAGAGAAGGTTTTATATATAAAATACGTATCACATGTAAGTTTTCTATATATAGAATTAAAAATAAAAATAATAAATTATTAAGGCAAATTACTTTTTAATACATGTGGTAAATGATTTAACTAAACTAAGTTTTTCTATTAAATAATCTTAAGTGTTTTTCATAAGACAATTATGGTCACTACAAGAAAAAGTTAAATTATCGACGAAATTTTATCGACGTATATCATCCGACACTAAATTTATCACGGACTTACCAACGGATTAATCCTAAATAAATCCGTCGGTAATTACCGACAGACTCAGAAATCCGACAATAAATTTATATACAATCAATTTACCTACGAATTTTAAATGTTTCTGATATATTTGTCTTGTCGATAATTTTTATTTTTTTTAATGGATTTAAATGCTATATATCAAACATTTTCCTTAAAAAATCCCTCTCTTAAAATACTAACTTCTCCCCTCGTTTCATCCGCTTTTCATTAATACAGTTTGTCTAGTTTAGTCAAATAAAAAAAATCAAAAAATTCAATTATAAATTATCAATACGAATGAAAAATTATACCAATCATTTTTTAATATAAAAAAAGTTGTACCAAGTTTGGGTTGTGTCTTTACTGAGACTAAGGTACATTATCTCTTAAACCAAACCTTAATTTCGACAATACTTTTGAAAATATTAGTTTTCCCTCCTCAATGTACTAGTATAACAATTCGTCTTATTTTGGAACGAAATTTTCTTTTCTGTAGTGTTGCCAAATGCCAAAAATAACCTAATTACATCTTAAATGTTGTCCTCGTGATGGAACAATTCAGATTAGCACCATGACATTATCAAATGAAAAAAAAAAGTGTTAAAAAATATCACAAGCAATTTTCCATACCATTTATTAAAAAGACATTTGATAAATTAATTAGCCTAGCTTAGGAACATAGAATTAGATTTTTATATTAATTTTGGTATAATTAAGTATCATTTATAAATATTGTTTCATACTCTCACAAATACTGTTTAGGGACATGAGATGAAATTAAGAAGAGAACATTATAAATAGCTTAACCAAAATTACAAGATTCAAGATCAAGTATAATTTGAACATGTAACCAAAGAAGAAAATATGTAGAAGAAGAGAAATAGAAAACACATAACTTGAGATTACTTCAAGATAAGTGAAGTGGAGAATCACCACTTAATTCCTAGTTTACTCCATGTTTTCCATGTCTTGCTTTGGATAAGCCTTTGTCTTTGCTTTGGCCAAGAATCCTTCAGCTTCTTGGCCTTTGATTGATTTGTTAATTGAAAATTAATTTCAAATCCAACCAAAAATTACAAATTTAAAGATAATACAATTTATAATTACAATTAGAAGAAAAATATAATCAAATGTCTAATATATAATTTACAAGCAAATTATTTTATTCTCTAATAACAAATAATGTTGATAAAGTTCATTTTCAATCATGCACTTATTACAAAGAGTATCAATAGATCATATTAGTCCAATACTCCTTTAACAAAAATATTACCGCACAAACATATTTTGTATTACATGATTTACCGTTCATTTACGATATGTTTGTGTTCTCTATGTTTGCATCCCTATTTATATTAAGAGTAATGTAATAAGTTTAATTTAATTTTAATTTACAGTAAATGGAAGAGACAGTGAATTGAGAGATGTACAATTATCATGTCTTATCTTTAATTATGAAATTATGATATACTAAGGAATGAGTTAGTTATTTCAATCCGAATTATGTTAGTTTAATTTATTTATAAAATGCATTAAAGTTAAACAGTTTTTAAGATAACTTGATCGAAATAGCAGTTTTGAGGGATTTATATCTAGAATAGTAAAACAAAATTCCCTTCTTTACATTAATCTTTTTCTCTCGAAATTTATTCATCGAACAAACGAGTAGAAAGAAAGGTCAAAGGAGAGAAATTGATTCCTTTCTCAAAAGAAATTCGAAGTACACTCAAGAAAAGTCTCACTAATAAATGTATATGCCCTGATCATCTATTATTTATGAGAATATTAATTTCAATATCCGGTTTAAGTTTGCTATTTTATGTCGTTCTTAAAAATAAATTTGCTTATATGTGAAATTAGTCCATCTTTTCTATATTAGTTATTATTTACTGTTAGAAGAAAATGATCATTTTTATTTTGAATTTCTTCCCATTTGTTGCCATCGTTGAACGACTCCACCAAGACGAGAGTCAGAGTCTTACAAATTAATATTTTTTTTATAATATTTTAAATGATGTGGGAATTTCTTATTTGCTGTGTCCAAGAAAATCTTTCTCAACAAAATCATCAGGGTATGGGTTAAATAATATTCCTAAAACTTTGCCTTTTAACCATGCCAAATCTTTCTTTTTCCTTTCCAACCAACAACAGTCATTCTCCCTGTGTGGTTGGTTTCTGTTATAACCTGTAAAATAACTCAGTTAACCTTTGAGTGTTTCTTCATGCACCTATATGCTTTTCTTCCTGCACCCCCATAATTCAGAAAATATCAAAATATCCTTCAGAAATTTATTCCAAATTGTGTAATCTGTTTTATTTCAAATTACACAATCTCGAATATAATTTTTTTATATTCCCACTTATATAATCCAGAATACAAAAGAAATTCCTATTCTAGATTACAAAATCTATAATGCAATTTTTTATATTTAAGATTCCGGAATATAAAAAAATTGTATTTTGATTATACAATAGAAGATGAATAGGGGTACGGCTGAAAAGATGAAGATAATGATGAGAGTAAAATGATATTTTTACTTGGAGGTGCAGGAAAAAAAGTATGGAGGTGCGGGAAGAAGCAGTCCTAACCTTTATATTATATTAGGACTTCAAGACAAGAGAAAAATTCAGCCCAAAATCTTCTACTTATGCACAAGTGGACCAGTCTTGTGGCTTAATTACCATATTAACTATTTTATTTTACTTAATGCATTACCATGTCTTATAAGAATTGATGTTCATAATGACTTTCACTCTATCGATAACAATCTAATGAGACTTTACTCACTACTATTGCACCTTGATAAATCTTATAAGTAACCCAACTGAAAACAACAAAATGTTGCAACTTGTGCACCAAAATACTAATCCATCAAATGTGTGTGTCATAACAGCATTAAGTCTTTTATTCTACTCAATGTAGGATTACTAACTTATTTATGTTAAACGTATGAAATTATGTTGTGAAGAGGTCATAAAAGTGATAAAAGGTGGCCTCTGCTAGCACTTGGCAGTTTAATTGTGCAAAAAGGTGGGCTTTTCTGCCTGGCCATACCATACACTTCCAAAAATGTTCAACTTCAATGGCCATTAACAATATAATTTTTATGCCAGTGATAGAAATGTTCTATCCAAAAAATTGGAGGGTAAAAAACATGTATAGGACAGCTAAAATCAATGCCCTTGGTTCCAAGTTCGTTAACCAAGCTCTCTAATAAGAAAGAATTAAATAAGCAGCTTCAAATGCAATGCTGAATGATGTCCTAGTAAAAGAAAAAAAAATGAAAATTAGAAACTCTTCCCCGCAAAAATGCATTCTATTAAAAGCATTATCTTCTCCAAATCTTAGCTGGGGTCAGAAATAGCTTTATGAAAGTTACCTGAGTTTTGTCGTATGATCAGCAATTTGGTAGACTGTACAAATATAATGCAACAATAATCACCATTTGATGCGTATCAGAAAAGAAAAGTCATCATATCACAATTGAGAGGAATCAACCTTAGTCACGCTTTATGCCTAGCATTTTCAATGCTAACTCCCACGCCACAATTGTTGCAGCATTAGCAGGAAATGCTCGACTTATAGTAGGACCCAAACCTGCATAGCACCCCTTCAATCCAGCCCTTTGGTAGATCTACAAACAAAATCACTTTTGGTACATATTTTTCTTAATATATAAATGGTTGGCAATTAAAGAAACAATCTAGAAAGATTCAGAGAGCTTACTGAACTCAAGACCCGAAATGGATTTCTTGGACAGTTTTTGTCAGGGTTTGTCTGAATTAAAGTCTTTGCCACGTCAAGAGGCAAAACTGTCAACCAAAACTGGTATAACAATCAACAAAAATCACAAAAAGTAATAAAAGAAGCTTTAGTAAGGTTAATATATAATATACAATAGCATAGTAGTTATCACTACTGCAGAAAAAAAACATGTCTAGTAATCAACATGCTTACAGCAACACCTCCAAGACCACCAGTAGCAATCCCGATTCCAATATCAAGCATGTTGCTGTAGTTGGATGAAGAAACTTTGATATTTGAATGCATTTGATAACGCACATATTCGTAAACACTGAAAAAGACAGCATTCGCTATAGATTCTCTAAGCAATGTTGTACAACCTCCACGAAAAATTCCTTTCACCTGAAAGGAATACTAGTCAGTATTAGGAGGTATTGTTCCACTAGGCTCCCATTCTAAACATTGTATCATTATATACATGTCCAACGTTAGCTCGGCAAACTTGACCTGAAAGGGAGAATATACAAAGATTTATAAGCTCCAGTCCCTTTTAAGCCACTAAAGTAAACTAATAATCCAAATTTAAGAATCATCCAGTAATGTGAATCAGTATTAACCTCCTTTCGATGATAACTTGTCAACAGGGCATCTTGAAATTTTAAAACCCTCTTTGCATGAAAACGAGCCACATAAGGAAGAGAAGCTCGATGAGTATCAACTGTGGCACAATACCGCATGGGTCTGAAACTAAAGCCCTCATCAACTTTTGTGAAACGGTTAAGTTAATTTCTTGCACCACTTGCTTCCATTCCTTAAAGTTAGTTTCCTGAAAAGAAATTATTCACATTCATAAGTCAAACATGTAATATAGTACATATAGTTTTATCTCCAGATGAATAATGGAATACAGAGCATCAACAAATTCTGTTATAACAAAATCAATAAGATCAATATTAATATTGAACTATATGAATTAAAAAGTATAAAACAATCACATTGAGAAGTGGAGGCTTGACTTCCAATAGAACAAAAATCAAAGATGCAAAATAATAGCTAAATTATAACACCTGAAGCAGAACAATGAAGTGATGATCATCGTATCAGGCCAGAGATAAAAAAAGATAGAGTAATTTTACAGAGTGTATAGGACTGTTGTCATCATGCAAATAATAAAGTATCATTGTTTTCTGCATAAACACTTCAATTATCTTGATTTTTGAATATAGTTATCAAATCAACAGGTGAAATGCATTTGGAAACTTCAGAACCTCGTGATTTGTTTTGAAAAACTGACAGAAATTTTATTAGTATGCTCTTGTTTGACGAACTGATTTTGACCATAAATCATAAGTAGAAAATCAATATTAGATTTAAGTAAAACAATCTTGACTGTCCATGTTTAGTAGTATGGTCAAGATTAACTGTACATGCTCTCTTTTAAATAACTCTATAAGTACAGTTTGAAAATAAAATCATAATACCAACAATGTTATTATAGAAAAATTGACCCTGCTGTCAGTAACTTACTCAACAAACAACCATATTCAAACGTTCAAAAACATCAGGCACCTAAAAAGAGTAGTTACCTCAGCAATGGGATCCTTCGTAACCCTAAACCTAATCCCTAATTTCTCGAGCAGTCTTGACAAAACTCTAAACTCTTCAAATCCTCCTCCAATTTCTCAATCCTCTGGAGAAAGTTAACCTCCAGCCCACCGTTCCCGTTCTCCACACACACGCGCCTCCACTGCCGCCTCCGAATCCAAACACCGACCAAAACCCCGATCACAAGCATCACGAGGCCAAACGGAGCGGCTCAGGTGCCGATCCCGGCCAGTAGCTCGTTCTTGGATGCCGCGACGACAAAATATTATTATTGTTTTACAACAAAATATTATTATTAAATAATATATATATTATTTTTTAAATTATTTTTATATTTTGTTAATTATAATTATTTTTATATTATGATTAATTATTTTAAAAGTAATATTATATAATATTTTTATTATAAAAGTTTATATAATATTTAATATTTTTATATTTAAATATTACTTATTATTATATTACATGAAAAATTGAAAAAACAATCGTTGCAAATTCTCTTCTAACGAGCAACTTCGTTCGCAAAGAATATTTTTCATTGTTTTTCCATAATAAATAAATAACCAAAATTTAACTTGAAAAATGAAATTGTTAGTTTTATGTTCAATTTCAATTGATTTTTATTATACCGTGCACAACTATTGTTTCACCGATCAACCTCATGTTTAATTTTTTAAGAGAAAAGTGATTATTATGTTTATTTAAATAAATACAATTTGACTGTTTATTTAAAAGTTATTTCTTTTAAAGACACATATTTCAAGTTTAAAGAAACTCGTCCATTGGAATGTACGTAAATTATTCAAACAGGTTTACCATTGTGGTGTGGCATGGATCCAGTATAATAACAGTATAATAACAAGTATATGGAATACCAGTATAATAACAAGTATATGGAATACCAGTATAATAACAAGTATATGGAATACCAGTATAATAACAAGTATATGGAATACCAGTATAATAACAGTATATTGAATAACAGTACTGCAAGGCCATAGAGAGGAACCATTGTGGTGTGGCATGGAGCCACTTGTAGGTGCAAGTATATGTAAGGTGGCCACAAAGGGTAACAATTGGTTCATGTGCAAAATCTAAGCGATATTGCAATCAAAATTTTCCTTGGAATGGTTTTCCATTACTGCGAAGGGCAGTGCTCAAAGGTCATTTGATGAACCCTTCTCGGTAACATTGACCTGAGTACACAAGAGACCTGAGTACACAAGAGATCAATCGATCATTAAACCGTTTTAGTACACATAACTAAAAGAAATGTCAAGGATCACTGATACTGATACTACCATAACTTCATGATAGGATATAGCTATCTTTAGATTTTTAAAAATCTAAATACATGAAGAAAATATATTACTTTTTTATTTCATCTTATTTAAATTTTTTTTGTTCAAGTATATTTCACATTTATGAAATTTTCCTGCTACATAAGACTAAATTGATGGATCGAAAAATGAAAAACCATAATCAAAGTTTCACAAAAGTAAATAGACAAAAACACATCACTTTGAACTATTAAGTATGAGTCAGATCCCCAATTACCCAATACAGAACTGAAATACAAAGCACCAAAGTAGTACCTGCATGATCATTCAAGCACCAAAGTCTGGAATAACTTCTTGGAGTGCATTCAAAAAGTCATTCATTGTAAGCTTAATCTCTTCATCCATGTTCACTTGAAAAAAATTTCTATATACGGCAGCTGAGCCAGCATTGCTCACAACAGCTTTAAGTTCTGCACCAGTGTAGTTTTTTGTTCGAGCAGCTGCACAAGACAACAAAAGTAAACCCAGAGTAAACATCCCACAAAAAGTAATTTTTTTGCTAATCCAAACAAGATCAATAAGCAATCTTCTATTACTTTCATGTCATCCAAAAAGTAAATTTATATATGTGTAAGACAAGACTAGGCATCACATAACACATACCAAGCTCTTGAAGGTTCACATCAGGAGCTAGAATCTCTTTCATTTCATTGGTGTGAATTTGAAGAATCTCCAGTCGAGCATTTTCATCAGGAAGGCCTATCTAAGTAAATGATAAATGATTAAAAGATAAGAACCACTTATGCAGATCAATAACCCAATCTTTCATGAAAGGACAAAACACAAAGTGATTCAATAACAGGGGAAGAAGATATAAAGACCTTAAGAGAGCTTCATCAAGCAAAACATTTTTGAGTGACTCCACATCATCTAACTGTAAACCAAGCAAATAGTCTTAGACTACTATATAAACATTATCTCTTCTATCAATAAAAGCATTCAAAACCATTACGGACCTTTACAAGAAGCTGACTTACAATGGTACTATCCCTAGTTGAACCCCTTGACTGCACAAGACATCAAGAGAAACACAGAGTGATTATAGTACCACGCATTTCAATCACAACATACAATGCTCAAGAAACTACATGATTGCTCAAGAAACTACATGCAGCCCCCGATTTAAATGTTATCATGTTCCCCTGTAATCATACTTGTGCACTTTGTCGCATAAACCAAGATAAACACAAATTTTCTACTAGTTTAGTATATCAACACAAACGAATATAATATTGATCAGTGATCCCAATCTTGTTAGGTTAAGCTACACTATAAAGAGATACAGGTTAAGCCAAACTTAGGTGTTGCTGATTAACTGTAATTGATAAACTCACAATAGCAATGGAATAGATAATTGATGTTGATCTAAAGTTGAAAAACCTTATACCTTACAAATAGCGTCAATTTCATCAAGGATTATAACATGCAAATCACTTTCATCCCCTGTAAAACTGAATTATATGAAAATTTAACTTAACAAATATACAATATATATATATATATATATATATATATTCATTACCTCGGGTCCTCTGATCCTGTTCAGCATCAGCAAAAATGTATCCCACATTGTTTTCAATGCCATCAACAAATTTGCTCAAAACTTGAGGGCCATTCACAATCTAGTACAAGTCAAAGAAAAGAAAAATTAAGACCGCAAAATATAATTACCAGCCTACAGAAATCACATTCGATTTTGAAGCTATTCAATTAAGTAAATTAGTTAAAGAATCTAACACAGGACAAGTAAAAATGTCACAAAAATCTAGTAAAGTACAGAAGTAAAAAATGCAGCATGCGAATATTTAATGTTAGGAGAAAGTTACACCAACCCCAATAAAACTTACAAGTTACATCCATAAAATAGAGAAGATTGGAGAACAGGAAGTGAGATTCAAAATTCAATACTGTCAATCAAACCCAGATTCATCAACAATGACAACATGAAAACAATCATGTTGTATAATTTTAAGACAAAAGAATATAGTAGATGCATAAAGTAACAAATCCTGAAAACAAAAGCATATACCTAGGCAATTTCTAGCCCACTATTAACAATAATTAGGAGACTAAATAATATTAATTAAATCAAAGAAATTACAATCATCAGATCTATCTATATACTGTTGTTGATTGCATACATAATAAATTTATATAGATGTCTCTCAACATCTAATTTTGTCCGATGAAAAATGAAAAACATCATCTTCCGATTTAAAGTTTATTGCTTGTTTTGATTTATTGTTTTCTTTATTCTCCTCTTATTTTAAAAAAATAATACAAAAATATAATTTGCATTTTGTATAATTCAAGTTTAAAAAAAATATGGTTTAGATTTTTATTCTCTTTCTTCATTTAAAAAAATATAATAAAATAAATAAATATACATATGCAAATAGAACAAACAAAAATGAAAATAATTGTTTTTTTATAATGTTGAAAAAGAAAGGAAAACTAAAAAAATTAGTCATTTAGTTTCTAAATGAAGTTTTTTGCTTTTATTATTTTCTCTTGTCTTAAAAAAATATAAAAAAAAATTGATTATCTTTCTTTTTCTTTTCATTTGGGTTTTTATTCTTTTATAAAAAAAGTAAATATATTTAACTAATGTTTTTTTTTGTTTACTTTATCATTTTTGTTTTTAGAAATTAAATATGAAGTTTCATTTTTATTTTATGTTTAATAAAATAAAAAAATTGGTCATTTTTAATTACAAAGTTAAACAATGTTTCTTTTTAAGAACTTAGGTTTGTTTTATTCAATGTGACATGACCAAATCCATTAAATTAAAAAAAAAAAGCTAATTCACTATTTCGAAAAATAAGAGTGACATGGGATCCTTTTACACACCACCCCATGTAACTTTTTTTTCGAGTGCTGATACCTTAACAACCTTACGTGGCATTACAATCACTTACAACCCTACGTGGCAGTGACGTGGCCAATTAATTCCTGTGTGGCAAAGTTGGGTGGCATTGGAGAAAAGTTTAGGGATTATGGTTACATTTCATTTGAGCGCCGCAACCACCCTTTTACAGGTTTGAGTTTCTCTCAGTTTCTCTCATGCAGCCACCCTTCTTAACGACCTTCCTCCGTTGAACGCCGCAGCCATCCACATATTTCCTTCGTTGAGCGCCGCATCCACCCACAGTTGCCTTCTTTGGTTTTCCCTGACATAGCTTCTCATCGTCGTCGCCTTTCACCCCTCCCAACAGCCTTCGTCCGTTGAGCGCCGCAACCACCCACAGATTTCCTCCGTTGAGCGCCGCAGCCACCCACAGGTTTCTCTGTTTTGTCTGTCTTCGTGTAGTGTGAGTTGTTAAATTGCGATTGTGTTTGTATTATGTTATTTACGTATACATTGTTGTGATGGGCGTTCACTAAGTATAGTGGGTTCAAGACTGTATTTGGAAAACTGATAGTATTTCAAGTATGGAGGTGAGTTTGGAACATAATTGCTACCCCTGTGATTTATGGTCAAAAACTTGCAGACAGTTAGACACTTAAGTATAGAGGGTTAAACAGTTCTGAACTGTCAATGGTATTAATGGTATTGGTTATTTTGTTAAATGTAAAAGAATGTCAATGATTATATACATGAACTTTTGTACACACAGGTTATTGAACAAATAAGTTTAATTAAGTTTGTTGTTTTAATTAACAGGTTTGTTGGAACCAAGTTATGGCTGGTAGAAGGTCTGATGGCAGACGGTCCAACGTTGATGTCAACGAATTAAAGGTAAATGTGTTATTTCTTAATTATAGTTTTTTTATTAAAAAATGTAAGTAGTTGACATAATTACTTTTGTTTTACCCTTTATCGCAGATTAGAGTTTTCCACAAAGTGGACAGTGATGTAATA
>Ga0209489_106776_pt1 | contig 17965 bp, 11 predicted proteins | sample SiratrowhiteBW_FD_187527 | JGI IMG/M metagenome (GOLD analysis project Ga0209489, IMG submission 187527) | Root nodule microbial communities of legume samples collected from California, USA - Siratro white BW (SPAdes) (version 2) | ecosystem: Host-associated > Plants > Roots > Nodule | place...
TTATTATTATATGTTTTTTAATATATGGAATATTATTAATACTTCTATTCATATTATTTATATTTACATTAATAATATTTTTAATATTACTATATTATTATCAACATTATTTATATTTACATGAAAAGTAGTTTTACTATTATTAATATTTTTTTATATTATTTTTAGTTATATTAAAAATATTTGTGATATTATTATTATTATTATAATTATAGTTAATAATAATATTATCAATAATGTTATTACTATTAATGTTAACATTAATATTCTTATTTCTAATATTATTAATGTTATTTTTATTACCCATATTAATATTATTAATAATATTAGTATTTTAAATTTTATTAATTTATTATTGTTATTATGAATCTTATTAATATTTTTTTATCAATATTATTAATATTATTATTGTAGTTTTTAATAAAAATGATAATAATAAGAATAATAATATTATTATTAATGATAATAATAATAATATTATTAATAATAATAATGTTATTAATAATATTAACAATCATAGTCATAAATATAATCATGATAAGAATAATAATAATCATAATATTATCATATAGATTGTCTGGTTCAGTGGTCAATGATAATTTTATTAATATTTGTAATAACATTAATAATAATCCTAAATAATAAGAATAATAATAATAAATAATAATAATAATAATAAATAATGAGATAATTAGAAAGATATAAAAATAATCTTGGTAATCATAAATTTTAATCATAAATAATAAAAAAAATATGATGTTACCCACGGATCAATATTAGTGGGTAATATAAACTTATACCTACGAAATAAATTTCGTGGGAAAATTACCCATTGATAAAAGTTGGTGGAAAATTTACCTACGACCTCATTACCTACGGATTTTGGCCGTAGGTAAATCTAGTTTTTTTTGTAGTGATATCTTCCACATAACTTGATTTCAAGAATATTATACTGTAAATGAAATATGGTCCCAACATACATTGTAGGATCAAATCATTCACAATAGAAGAGGGAGATCTTCTTCTTAGTGAGGCCAACATACTCCAATTCATAACTATGATTAATTATGTCGTAAAAGTCGTTTTCTACTCCGTTTGTGACACCTTTCACATACAAGTCACTATTGGTTGTTTTTGTTTTTTCATTACTCCATACCTTTCTATGAAACTTATTCCTTTGACGATGCACATGTTCATGATGTTGCCTTTGAATTAGGTTCTCAAGCTAGCGCTATCAAGTTTGGGTTGCTTACCCCATTCCTTTCATTATGAACCTATGTTATAGTGGTACAAAAACATTAGATATATTTTGGGCTATTTATGAAATAAAAGCAAGTATAGGTTGACATTAGGTTTACATAGCTCTTAAACCATTTAGGAAAATTGTTATGTATAATTGTGGATGCCTCATGATTGATAGAGTAAACTTGTAAGAACAATCTTCAAAAAGACATTGAAGTAGTCGAAAAAGTGCAAGGCTAACATAATTAAGTTGAAATTAGGTGCAGTTAAACTTACTTAAGTATTAGTTTGACCTCATTGCAATTGATGAGGATATGAACATGTGTGTCGTAACCAGGATCACGACGGGGATGACAATCCAAAGAGAAAACAAATAAAATATCTTGAAAAATTACGAAAAAGAGTCGTCACCATAATTTATTATGGAAAATCAAAAAAAAGGATAAGACAACTCTGCAAAAAAATCGGATTTCGGGTCCGGGAATCGGTTACGTGTGGGGAAGGTATCACACCCCCCACAACGCCCGTCCTAAGATGGTACCCTTAGTTAAATAAGTAAAATGAGTGTGATTTTCAAAATGTTTATTTTCAAAAAAGAGACAAAAATGCAGATAAAAACAAACAAAAATATATTTTTTTTTTAATTTTGAGCCCGACAAGGGTTTGACCTCACTCCTACGTATTTTCGTCTGGGATGGAAAATAAGGGTTACGTAGTTCTTTTAAGAAAATCAGTTTGTTGGAATTAATGTTTTTTAATTATATAAATATATATATATATATATATATATATATATTAATTATTGAAATTTTAGTATTTTTATATTTTTTTAAAAATTGGATAATTTTAGGATTTTTTGTTCCTTTATAGTAGGGCAAGGAAGTGCGAAGACCATGCTCATTACTCCTGCGAATCTGAAATATTTTTGTGTATTTTTTAAAGAGAAAACTCCGAATTAGATATCACCTAACTCTGGCGGTCATTTGAATACATAAATGAAATGATAAAATCTTTCGAATTAAATTCCACATTATGCGTGTGGTCATTTAGATATTTAATCGAAAATTATTTTTTGTAAAAACAAAATCACAAAAAGGATTTACATAAAAATCAAAAATTTATATTCGAAAAAAATAAGATAAGTAACAAAATATATTTAATTTAAAAATCCAGTAGCAAAAAAGATTTTGTACCTATTTATTAAAGTTGCCAAGAGCCAAAGCAAGAGTAAATAAATATAAAAAAGGGACACCAAACTTATGCATTCGGTGCCAAATAAAGAATAAAAAAAATAATAATAAATGAGCTTTATCTAACCACTTATTTCAACCATTTCTTGCTTAATTCAATTTGTGCCACGTTGCTCTATGTTGTCCAGCCAAAGTTTTCTAGCCACGTTGCTTGATGTTATTCATTACCTCCTCAGAACCTTTTTTTTAGCTTTGAAACATTTATAGTTGGCTTTTTTTCTTCTTGATTGGTTTATTCCTGGACCAAGAGTGGAGGATGAAAGGACAGCAAGTTGTCTTATGGGATTTGAGTGAAAGGGGAGGAAGGTATTAGAGAGAAATGGTGTGTGAATTGTCCTAGGTTCAGTGAATCCTCTTTAAAAAGAAATGAGCAACGCATACATGCTGCTGGAGGTTTGACTCGGCAGGGGTTTGTAGGGACATAGTATCTTGTTAGGGAAATGCTAGCTGTAGAGGGGGTGTTGCAGAAGGAACAAAGCATTTTTTTGTTAGGAAGAGGTAATGTTGTTGTTGAGGAAAGCATTGCAGATGGAAGCAACGCAGAGAGTAGATGGAAGCAGCGCAGAGGGAGCAGGAGCGTACAGAGAAAATCAGGAGATGATTTGGGGGTGCGCACATGAGTTTAGGGGTGTGATGGTGGACTAGCCCAAGGGGTAGTAACATGTCAGTCCAAATGAGAATGGTATCTGTGGGGAAGCAAGATATGAGGGAGGTGAGGAAGTAAGTGTCCTGTAGCATTGTAATTGCCCTTAACTACTATTTTTATTATTAGGTCGAATAAATACTTTTTGTTTTCTTTTTTTTAAGAGATAAAAATATAAACTATATATTTATATTTTTTAAGTTACCTTTTTAGGAAACTTAAAAGAAATAAAACCAAAATATATTTTTTTTCAATTTTTTTTCTTGAAAATAAGACCAAAATTTACTAAATGATTGAAGTTTTTTTTTCAAATTTTTTGAGAAATGATTAGAAACTTTATATATATATATATATATATATATATATATATATATATATATATATATATATATATATATTTTTTTCTTCAAAACAAAATTTATTCATCTAGACGAAATTGGGTGTTGACAGTTGCCCCTCTTTACTTATAATTTATTGGATAATTGGAAAATTAAGATTTTCATATTATCAGGTAAAAGATAAGTAAAGACAGAAACACTAATTTCGTTCGGGTTGAAAAAGTAAAAGAAAATTTAAGCATCTGGATCATTCCAAAAGAGAGGTTACTGTTTGAAGAAGTGGAAAGGGGAAAGTGAGACCGAGACCTTGGACTGAGCTGAGAGGGTCACGAACCGTCACGTGTTGAAAGGTGAACGTGAAGTCGAGACCTTAGACTGAGTCGAGAGGGTCACGAACTGTCACGTGCTGAAAGGTGAACGTGAAGTCGAGACCTTAGACTGAGCCGAGAGGGTCACGAACCGTCACGTGTTGAAAGGTGAACGTGAAGTCGAGACCTTGGACCGAGTCGAGAGGGTCACGAACCGTCACATGCTGGAAGGTGAGCATGAAGTCGAGACCTTGGACTGAGCCGAGAGGGTCTCTAACTGTCATGTGCTGAAAGGTGAACGTGAAGTCGAGACCATGGACTGAGCCTACTTTACATTCACCATATCACCCACTCACTCTACACTTAATTGATGTCATAATCATCCACTAACTTGAGTGTCGGAGTGTCTTTTGCAGGTGGACCTCCTTCATCCTCAAATTTTTTCAAACTCGAATCATACACAACTTGAACTCAAGTCAAGTTGGCTCCAGTTCACCTCGGAAAGGTTTGTACTCAAATCCTAATAAGAACACAAATTAATGGCTACGAATAGCAATAAAAAATGTCAATACTTTTATAACTGTTTCTAATTATATATAGTTCTATGAATTATCTTTCATTGTTAAAATGAAAAATGTATCTAAACTTAAAATAAAAATTGGAATACAGTCCAAACTGTTTTAGTTTTGTGAAATATAATACACTCTCATATATTTATTACTTCTTTTGCTATCATTTATATTTTTTTTTTATCAAACACGGGTAGTTAGTAGTTAGTACTAAGTAACTTGTTTTGTGCCACAATAGGTGTACACCTTGAACTGCAAAATGGTCATGTTCTCTTACATGGGAAATCTAGTACCTTAATTTTAATATTTGTCAAGCCCATTGTTTAATGCAGTGTGCCTGCCTCGGCAAATTAAAGCACATAGCTTCTTCTCGTTGATTGCATGGTGGTAGACAAACGCAAAACATACAAAGCTTCAATTCCACGTTATCACGAGTAACACCATCTCTGTTGTCAACCCTTTTGCGAACTCTCTCCTATCCCAAGAATGGTGGCACTACGTGGTGAACCTCTCTGGAACTCTAATGACTCTGTTCAACACATTCTTTGGACCACAAATTCACATAGAAATTCTCAAACCTTCTTTACATTACTGTTGTTCTTGATATCTACCACTATTATTATACTTAGATGTGTTTCCACTTTTATAAATACAGCATTTGTTCTTTTTATTAGGCACTCGAAAAAAATATTCCATTAATTTCAAAGAATTAGATGCACATAAATCAACATTAGATGATGACAAAATCTCTTTTCATAAATTTTAGAATTGGTGGAACCAGAATTAACGATTTCCTTTTCGCTAGACCAACAGAAAGAACTCATATAAAGACTAAAAAATATACATCTATAGATATTAGGAATGAGGATTCATAGAAGTTGTAATTATTGGGATTGAGAAATAGTTTTAGTTCCCAAGCATTTAAAATACTATATATTACAGCTAGTGTTTGAACGTTCAAGAAGGAGTAGTTGTTGCAACGATAGCTTTTAAAAGTTACCCTTTGATTTAAAAATTTGATCACGTGGATTAAGGAATTGTTGGTTAATTCTGACTTGGATTTTTCTCACATCAAATCACTTGCTATAAATGAAAACTTACCCTTTGGAACTGATTTCTCTTTTACGCAATTTCATTTTAAGGTGAGCTTTACCTAGAAAGGAACAGGAGGACTTATATAAGTTATCAGAGACTGTGATGGTGCTAATCAATAACACTGCTGCTTGTATTCTGCTTGTATTTCTCTGTGCTGCCTGGTTATCCACTGCACGGTTGAGCCCTAAAGGTATTTCTTTCATTTTTGGTATGTAGCGCATGTCTTTCTCCGAGTTTATATATGGAACAGATGTCTTCATAACGATTAAAGTAAAATAAAAAGAAAAATGAATTCGATTTTTTGATAATTAAAGTTAATTTTTTAATTATGAATCAATTTCATTTTGTTTCATTTTTATACTTTTCGGTGATAAAAAAGTTATTCAGGAGTCCAAAAAAAAAAAAAAACCTGTAATTCTCATTTAACTTCTTCAATTTTTTATTTTTAATTTATACATAAATTAATTTTAACTGATGGGAAAGTCAATTTTTTTTATCAAATTTCTTATTGAAAAGCTCCTCTCCCAAGCCCTTAATTACTTTCTAGACGTGATCAAGTTAACATTATGGGCAAAATATTGACCACAAAAAGGTGAAAAATGCAGGTGTTGCAGTTAATGAAATTCCGGATGTAAAGGTAATTGAACGTACATTTTACATATGTCATGCCATTATATTATTTGGTGGCGTTTGAACTAATCTATGTAAGGCTATGAAAGTAGATTGTCTTTCTTTCCAAAAAAATTGTTAAATAGATAAACGTTTTTAGAAATACTTCTGGAGAATCATAAGAAAAAGAAAATATAAACTAATAATAAGTTAATATGTAAATTAAAACACTTGTTTTGAAAGAAGTTAATGTAATTTTTATAAAGTTCCCTACAGATAAACCAATTTCAAATTTTATGAATTTATTTTTCACTTTTTCTTCTTGTTTCCAAAATCAAACTACTACTTAGTTTATAGTGAGTCACAATTGGGTTCAAATTACAATTAAAGTTGTGACTATAGTTTTGCCGCGATATTATAAGAAAATGTGGCTCATGCAGTGGAACTGCAGTGAGTGAATGAATCATTAGACTAGGATGTTAACAGTTGATTTCATGAAGGATAACTTACCATTTCACAGAATAAATAAAGGCTTTATCTTCTACCATATTTGGAATTTAACAGGCAAGTGTTGCAACTAGGGTTACGAAAAGTACTACAGTGAAAAGCATTGCAACAATTGATGAAGGGAAGTTGAACAAAACAAGTGCAAAGCTGCTTATGAGTAAATATGGGAAGGTCAAGTCTTCTTCCATTTCTGAAGAAAAAAGAAATAATAGAAGACGTTTGCCGTATGAGGTTAATGGGGGTCCCTTGGCTTTTACTGCTGATTATCATCGACCAGTGCACCATCCACCTAAGAATAACAAATGAACTCTTAAAGTTCATCCTTGCAACGGAAGATATATTGGGTGTCTTTTTTCTCATCGCTGGTGTTGCTTGATTTACCATATATATCATATAGATTATAGAAGTGCTTATAGCCTTCAATGTATTGTAAACAAACATGTTGCATGAGTTAAGTTAAAGAAGTATTTACGAATAAGTGAGTATTGATCACTCTCCTTTTCCTGCTCTAGCAGTTAGTTAAATTAGAATTTTGCTGTCAAGTTATATTTTTAATAAAAGAAATATGAATATGATGTCATTTTATCTTTTTCTAAGATTAAAGTATATTTCATCTAACTTTTTTAGAACTTAAAAAAGATAATTTAAAATTAGAGTTAAAAATAATAATTTTAACTTTAAATGTTAGCTTTTGATAATTATTTAAATTTTAAACTTAATGACTAGTTTTAAATTATAATGTCTTAAATAGTATGTTTTTAACTTTTAGAATATGAAATAAAGAAAGAAAAATAAAAAATAGAAGTAAAAAAGGAAATTGAAACTAACTTTTAAAGGTATTTATGAAACTTTTCTTTGTATATATATTTTTTTAGTTTTGTTTTATGATATTTTTGGAGCACAATAAAGCTTAATAAGTTAGATATAAGAAGGAGGTTGAATGCGTGTATAGAAATTTTGGATAACATTTTAGAAAAGATAATCTCATGAAAAAAAAATACCAACTTAGATTAAGGGTCTAGTTAAAAATGCAGGAGTTGATGTTAACATAATGATATATAAAAGAAAGCTAAAGACGCAAAATATATCAAAACAAAATGTATACAAAGGATATATATATATGTCAGTTTTTTTTAGTTTACAGACACATATTCTTTTTTATTTTTCTCGAACTATAAAAAAAAATATTTTTTAATTATAATAAAAATATTGATTTTAGTGATAACTGTAACATCTTATATTTTTCATATAATAGAAACTTTACTGCTCATAAATTATATACTAAACTTAAATATAAATATCCATACATTCATTATTTATTTTAAAATATATTTCTCCACATAAGATTTAATAAAATTATTTTCATAAAATTACAGATAAAATAAATTAAAATAAAGCTTCTCCAACAATTCACTTGAAACTCATACCACCTGTCAAATCCTCTGTCATGTAATACACGATCATCGCAGATTTAAAAATAAAAGAAACACCACACAAAAATAAGGATAAGCTAGAGAGTTTTAAAAAAGTATATATTTTCATAAATTGAATTTCTATCTTAACCAAACAACAATTCAAACTTTCATAATTCATCTCACTGACTCATAAACAAAGACACTAGACTTTCTATTTCTAGAAGACTCGTGCATTAAGTTAGACTCAGAGGTTTGCACTTGTCATATACCATCCATCTATTCTGATCAACTCATATTTCAAACCTCGGATACAATCTGTCCCGATCAGTTCCTATTTCAAACCTCAGGTACAGTTTCCATATGCACAGGGTTAATCCATATGTCCTATTCCAATAAGCTCATATTTCAAACCTCAGACATGGTCATATGAACCTCCTTCGACTCTTCACTAACTGGTAAACTTCATCTATATGAATCCAATGTACCAATAGAGTCTGGATACCTCCTTAGATAGATCGAATCCCCAAACAATGCATGTTTTAATAATCTCAACACGGGTATCTCCTTTTCTGAAGATACCATGCCTTGATCACACACCACATCATTCACAAACATTGATACTACATCATACCATACATAAACATTCATTCCATTCAATTCAAATGCATCCAATTCATATTTAATAAAATAAATAATTACAATATATATCAAAAACAATCAAACTAACTTCCCTTATCTCTATAGAGTAGAGATACCACTAGTAGAAAAAGTACATTTAATCGCGGTTCTATAAGGCTTACAACCGCAGCTCTAGAACCGCAGTAGATCTAACCGCGATAAAAAGTACTGAAGCTACCACCACGGTTGTATAACCGCGTTAGAAAGTATAACATATCACTGCAGTTCTTAAGAAACCGCGGTAAGAAATGCCCAGAGTAGGCAAAAAATAACACAAAAAAAGACATACCACCACGGTTGTTAACAAACAACCGCGGTGGTATGTCATTTTTTTTGCTATTTTTATTATTTAAAAAAATAAAAACACCAAAGTGCTCAGCCAGTTTTAAGGGGGTTTCGACATCAACATGAGAAACACCGTTGATGGCATAGCGGAGCTTGTTGTTACCCCTACTGACGGAGTTAACGAACTTGAGGGTGCAAGTGATGTTGATCTGGCCGTAGTGGTAGGAGCCCTGGAGGTTGGGCCTGGCGGTGCTGGCGGTCAAGTTCCAGCGAAAGGAGCGGAATACTTAAGTATTTTTCCATAGGTGCTGAAACTTCTTGGAATCCCATGCTGGGATATTGCTTTTAGATGCGTTCAACCAAAATCCATAAGTTCATCAAATACAAAAGTGATGATTTGAGGGCAGTATATTACAATTCCTACAAAACAAGAATAATGGGAAAAACAAAAATTCAAATATGTTTATTAGGAACCGAAGTTGTGGATGGAAAGAAAGACAGAGAGGGATGAAAGAAGCTACACGATGACCTATCCTACAGATAATACTTTGCAGAAGATTGGGTCCTCCATTGCACCCATAACTTCTTTTATCAACACAACATGACCTTCAAAAAATTAATATGTCTCCAAATTTGTTTACTTTTTTAAAAGAAAGTAAATAAAAATATCTCTTGTTAACTAAGTGGCACAAAGAGAAGAGATGCAAATTCATAATTAATCTGCAATGGATGTTACAGTACGTATACCTTGTTACGCCTCTAAATTAGGAGACTCCATGAGAGAAGCCGCTACTTCTTCTATAAATTAAAGATTAATTTTCATGGTGAAAGGAACACAAGGCATGAGAGTACGTACAAATTAATAGAAAAAAAAACTTCTTAAGGATCCAATATAGTTTTCCTTAGATTGATCCTCCATCTCCTTCAGCTGGTCTTCATAATTTGATAGCTACATCAGATGTAGGATGAACAGTGTATTATATATGATGATAATATAAGCAACGAAAGTTGGTTTGAAGGATTGAATGGAAGATGAGAAGAGTTACAGGGCTTTGGGAAACGGCGTAGAGAGCGAACAGTGCCACTTCCACCCTTGCAAGAGAGAGTGGATCAGGCCTTGGTGCTATTGTTCCCAAACGACGTCGCTGGAGGGGAGGTGAGCGGTGGTAGAGGAGGCTGTCGCCGAAGTGGGTGCCGTTGTCGGTTCCATTGGGGGCCTTGACGCAGATGTCCCAAAAGATTTTCTTGTGGCCGTAGATGACCTGGAGGAGTAAACAGGGGTACTCGTAGCGGCAGCGATAAGGGTTGGTGTTAGGGTTAGAGAGGGGTAGCCCTTGTATCTCTTTAGAAAATAATTTTTAAATTATTTTGCAGATACCAACGCGGTTGTTTAAACAACCGCGATGGTATCTCTCTACAATACTTCGATTTTAAATATTTGTGTCTTACCATCGCGGTTCTCGCTCCAACCGCATTGGTATCTCCTGCAAAGTTAATACAATTGCAGTTGTTGTAGACAACTATGATGGTATGGTTACACTTAATTTCAAAAATGCCACCGCATTGTTTTTAATTGTAGTTCCCTCTTAACCGCAATGATATCCTGCTGTGGCATGTGTTTTTTCTACTAGTGTACTCAAAAATCCTAAAATCACAATCAACCTAACTCTGTTCAAGAATCTGATTGGACACTCTTGATCTACTCAATGCTAGGAATCTAGAGGTGTCCTCTGATTGTCAATCTGATAACCTATGAGATCACAAATCTAGAGAGAAGGTAGAAAACTTTAAAGAGAAATTGTTTGAGATATGGTGATTTTCATAAGAATGAAATTGTATATCTTCTTAAAGAAAGAGAGAGAGAGTTGGTAGTTTTTATAAATAGAATTTCTTGTTAGAGATAATTGGTGGTTTTATAAAAAAAACAGAATATCTTCTTATAGAGATAATATCTTCTCAGAGAGAGTTTGTGGTTGATATAAAAATAAAAAGTGAATAACAAACTTTTATTCTCTTAAACAACTTTTCTGTTAAAAAAATAGGTGTTATGTTATTTATCTCTAAAGTTAAATTCTAGGTTTGTTTTTAGTCTAAAGCTATTTTCTAGGGTATTACAATAACTAAAATTGGTTACTAAATGTCAAAAACCAGATATTAAATATATTAGTGACAAAAAAATGTGTGGTAGTGAAAATTCTATTTGCTAAGTATTTAGAAATCGAATCTTTCAGTGGTCACAATTTAACAACTAAAAAATAGTTCGTAGAAAGTTTGGTCCCAATATTTATTGGAGACCAATGTAGCCACGATAAGCTTATGCGAAATTCGGTCACTAAATCGAAGGTTAAATTTTCAGTGATTAATTCGGTGGCTAAAATGAAATCCTTTTCGGAAACAAATTCAAAGGCTAAATTGAAACAAATTTCAATGGCTAAAATGAAATAATTTTCAGTGGTAAAATCGGTGACTAAATTTCTGATGACTAATTCGGTTGCTAAAATAAGATAATTATTAATGACTAATTATGCAGCTAAAATAAAATAAAATTCGGTGGCTAAAATAAAATAAAATTCAGTGCCTAAATCAGTGGTTAAAAAAAATTTAGTGACTAAATCAGTGATTAAATTTGAGAACATTATTATCTACTTTTACATATTATTTTGACTCATTCACAAACAATTTCTAGTTTTACTTATAAATGCTCAAAATTCAATCATGTTAATCAACAATGAACTCCAATACATAATGTAGAAAAGAGTAGTATAGAATTTAAATGTGAACCATATATGATAATGAAAAGTATTGTAAACAAATTAAAAAGAGACAAATGTATTACACAATTCAGCTTACAGTTAATCCTCTTCTACACTATCATCTCTTATGTGGTCTTTGGATATTATATCTACTAGTAGTAGAATTTGAATAGCCTAACATCGAAATATTCACTTCAATGTGATATAAGATGAGTTTCATATACTCATGATCTTTCATCTTACTTTATGTTCTAACAAACACTTCAATATGATTATTGTACTATAAAAAAATAGCATGGCAGTGTGCACTTTTCAAAAAGAGATTATGTAACACTTGTACTCAACTAGGAATACTCAAAATATTATTATTATTATATTAATAATGATTTTTATTATTATTTATTAATATTATTATTATAATTATTTCCAGCAATATTATTATTATTATTAATATCATTATTTTTATATTAGTATTATTATTATAATTATAATTATAATTACCATTATTATTATTAAAACTATAATTATTGTAAATAAATTATTATTATATTATTATTATTATTATTATATTTTTAGACTATTAATATTATTATTGTTATTATTAGCGTTCAATGTATTTTAGTCACTAAATTCGATCATAAAATTATTTTTAATGATTTAGCGACCAAAATCGAATTAGTAGTTAAAATAAATATAAATTAAGTCATTATTAATGATCAACGTATTTCGGTCGCTGAAAAATTTGTTATGATTTAGTGACAAAAATTAAATTTGTAGTTAAATAAAATGAAATTCGGTCGATATTTCAATCACCATAAGTAACCAACGTATTCCGGTTACAAAATGTTTAGATAATGATTTAACGACTGAAATTAAATCGAAAGTTAAAATAAATTATAATTCGATTGCTATTCCGGTTATTATTAGTGACCAATATATTTGGGTCGCTAAATTCAGCCACTAGCATTTTTCCGTAGTGATTTTTGTGATCGAAACTAAAAGTGGTGACTATTTCAGTCATAATTAACGACTAATTTCTTTTAGTCGCTAAATTTGGTCAGTAATACCTTCATATTTTGGTGGCTAAAATCGGTAGTTAAATAGTTCTTTCTTGCAGTGAACAACTAATTACCTTTGGCTTACACAACAAAATAGTTTGTAAAGATTTGAACACATGTTTAATATTAAATAAGCTAGAGTAATGGGTTGTGATCGTTATATGAGCAAATTAAAAAAATCAGTATTGACTGTCTAACACTAGATAAATGATAGTCTAGATAACACAAAGTTAACCTAAGTTTCCTCCCAATAAACTCAATAATAAATTTAGTTAATCAATGTTCAAGACTTATATGTAGCAATGAAAGTTAATAATAACAATAAATTAAAAAGAGAGGTTTGATATGTGTAGAAAATTAAGATAGATGATGCAAAATAATAAAGAAAATAGGTTGACTCTTAAGTTTTTTCACAACAATTTCTTCATTGGTTTTCTTAAGATTATTATCATTTAATTCTCTTCACATAGTTAAACTCAATCAAAGAAGCATCAGTCAAGTTCAACATGTGTCTACTAATGTATTAAATATCTCATATTGTCTGCAAGTGTCTACCTAATGATAGATGTATATCTTTTATCTTTTAACTAAGCATATAAGAAATTGATTAATTAAAATTAAGTGAATTAACCAAGGAATTTAATTAAGGAAAACAGTTGAATTCTCAACAAGTATTAAAAAATAATTACTTTTCCAAAAAATAGATTTCAAAAGGAAAATAATAAAACACTATAGAGAATATAAATAACAAAACTTTATTAAAAATAAATATCATAATTCATTGCGAAATCACAAGATAATCAACTCAAAGGAGTTTAGTCTTTCATGAGGAAGACGAAAACAAAAGAATTACAAAGGAAATAAAACTAGGATTTATGCTATGTAGCGCTGGGTTGTCTCGTTTTCATGCCTTTTCCAATATATATTTATAATTTACTTTTCTTCATGAAATCAACTCAAATTTAATTGTCAAATATTATTCTTACAAATATCAATTATTTTCATCTGTGTCTTATATTAACTTGCAGTTCTCTTCTTTACAGATCTCATGAATATTACATACGGATTTCTTTTGTAGATAAACTTTATTTTGTGTATTCCAAACTTGATTTCTAATTTTTGGATAACTTCACTTTATTATGTTGACAAACGTTTACATAAGAAGCAACTCATATTTCTTGTATAGCCACTTTTTAATAATAAAATATAATTTTTTATTCTTTTGTTTTGTTTTGTTATTCTATTTTTTTTTTGTTATTTCTTGATTTCAAATACGGAGAAAAAAGTAGCAGTTGAGTTATCGTGAAGTTCCAACCAATAAGTACTCATGTCTTTCTTATTGTCAAATGCAAAGCAAAAGTTAGTTTCTGAGAGAAGATGAAAAATGGAAGAAGGCAAAGTTTCTTCGAAAGGTATGTAAGTGTTGACAATTTCAAAACAAAGGTATGTACATTTTGATTATTACAACTTTTGGTATCTACCATCATTAACACAGCGTAGAAGAAAGTAGCAGAAGATAAAACTGCAAATGAAAACTCTCTTATTTTATTAATGAAAGAAAATTACTCTGTATATGGAATACATAGAATAATAAGATCATAACAAAATATTTACTCTAACATAATTGCTAATAATACTCACATAATAATTATTTATTATTCGTTAATATACTCTAACAAAACTGCTAATAATTCTCACATAATAATTATTTATTAATATTTATTAATACCTCCCTTGAAATGGAGCGTATAGATAAATTAAACCCATCTTGGACAACAGATGTAAGAACAACTTCGGTATGAGAGGTTTTGTACAAATGTCAGCAACCTGTGACTTAGTGTTGATAGGGAGCAAATGAAGAACACCATCACGAAACCTTTTTCTCTAACTACATGGCAATCGATTTCAATGTGTTTGTTACGCTCATGACACGTAGGATTGGCAGCTAAATGTAAGGTAGACTTGTCACAAAAAAGAACTATAGTGGCTTGAGGAGTAATATGTAAATCACGAAGCAGATAAATCAACCATTTAATTTCACAGATTGTAATGCCAAAGCACGATATTCAACCTCAAAGGAGGACTGTGAAACTGTGTGTTGCTTCTTGGATCGCTAAGAGATTAATGAATCACCAAGAAAAATGCAGAAGTCGATAACGGAGCAGCGAGTTTCAGGGCATGATGCCCAGTCTGAGTCATAAAAACCTTTCAGTTGTAGAGGAGAATCACTAGTAAAGAAGAGCCCCAAACCAAGATTAGCTTTAAGATAACGAAAAATCCTGAGTGTTGCTTGGTAATGAGCCATTGTAGGAGCTGATAAGAACTGTGAGGGATGATTGACAGCAAAACAAATGTCAGGTCTAGTGTTGGTCAAGTAGATGAGTTGCCCAATGAGTCGTCGATACATGGAAATGTCTTCAAGGAGATGACTCTCTTTAGAATAAAGCTTTATTTGAGGATCTATAGGAGTGGTAGAAGGTTTGCATCCTAACAAGCCTGTAGCATCTAGAAGCTCTAAAGTGTATTTCCTTTGGTTAAGGAAAATACACTTGCTTGATCTAGCAACTTCTAGTCCAAGGAAAAATTTCAATTGACCAAGATCCTTAACTTTTAATAAGTAATCAGGTTGAGACTTGACTAAATCAATCCCTTGAGCATCATTCCCTATCAAAATCATGTCATCAACATAGACAAGGATGACTGTGAATGCACCAGTAGCAGATTGTTTAGTGAATAAAGAAAAATCCGACTATGATTGGGTATAACATAAAACTATAAGGACTGTAGACAACTTTTCATACCACTGTCTACTAGCTTGTCTAAGACCATAAAGAGATTTTCTCAAGTTGCAGACCTTACCAGGTTTTGGGGGAACTACACCTTTAAGAACCTCCATATATACTTCTTCATGAAGATCTCCATGCAAGAAAGCATTATTGACATGAAGTTGTTCAACGTGCCAATTTTTAGTGGCTACAATGGCCAGCAAGAGCCTGACAGTAGTGATTTTAGCCATGGAGAAAAAGTTTCTCTAAAATCAATGCCTTCTTGTTGTGTGAATCCCTTGGCTACTAACCTACCTTGAATCTCTCAATTGAGCCATCAGCCTTGTGTTTAATCTTATCCCACTGTTTGTTTTCCAATTGAAAGGTCAGCAAACTCCCAGGTTCTAGTTTGAACTAAAGCATTAATCTCATCATCCACGGCTTTCATCTAGTTCTCATGCTTCACTGCCTGTGCATAAGTTTTCGATTCTACAATAGAAGAGATATTAAATGCAAAATGCTTATGATTATTACAAAATTTTGAATAATTAACAAAACTAGAAATAGGATATTGAACTAAAGAGGAATTTTTGCTCTCTATGCCCGCAACTATGTTGCAATGAAAATCCTTGAGGTAAACAGGAGGTTTGGTGCTTCTAGTGGATTTTCTTATAGCAGGAGGTACAAAGTTATCAGGAGTTGTGATAGTGGGAAAGGAATACTTTTTTTGTGGGGCAATATATGGTGTTTGTTGGTTTTGTAGTGGTGAGGAGGATGTGAGGAAAGAGAGATCAGTGTCTTGATAATCAGGAAAATGTGGCATGACAAAATTTTCACTATCTATATGATTGACAGTATGCTTAAAAGGAAAGCTATTTTCATTGAAGGAGACGTTTCTAGATAAAAGAACCTCTCTGGTGTAAGTCATAGAGAAGTGAACCCTTGATCCCTGGTATGTGGCCTAAATAAACACACCTTCTAGCCTGAGGATCAAGCTTTATAACCAAAGACTTTGATGAAAACTAAATCAATAGAATAGTTGTAAGAAATGTCATAAGGACTTTTGTTATGTAAAACCTTGCTAGGCAATCTATTAAGCAGAAAAACAGCATGAGAGGCTGCAAAGTTCCAAAACAATTTAGGCAAGTTACTTTGAAAAATAAGAGCCTTAGTAATGCTTAAAATTTGCTGATGTTTTCTTTCTTCCACTCCATTTTGTTGTAGAGTCTCAACACAAGACATTTGATGTTCTATGCCTTTGAGAGTGTAAAACTGATGCAAATTAAATTCAGGTCCTTGATCAAACCAAATGCATTTGACAATAGTAGAAAATTGAGTTTCAACTAAAGTAATGAAAGATTTAATGCAACCATGTACTTCTAATTTAGTTTTCAAAAGAAAAATCCAAGTATGCCTAGAAAAATCATCCACAATAGTAAAAAAATATCTATGTCCATACATAGAAGTAATGGCTAATGGTCCCCAAATATCCATATGTAACAAATCAAAAATTTTATTGCTTGAAGAAGTGCTTACAAGAAATGGAAGTCTTTTTTGTTTAGTAAGTGGACATATTTGACAAAAATCATTACATGTTTTGCTAGAAATGTAATCAAACTATGTTGACAATATAGATAGTTTTTCCTTAGACATGACCTAGTCCAAAATGCCGATCATCCTGTAAAATAAGGTTTAGACCAAGTTCAAGAGGGGGGGTGAATTGAACTTTCAAAACATTTCGCAAATCTGATTTATTCTTGAAGTAGAGAATGAAAATTCTTTATTCAATCGATTGACTATGTAATTCTGAACTGTCAGGTAAACAATCGATTGTGCACAGCGGAAAATATCAAAGATAAACCCAGAAATCAGTTAAACCCAGAAATCAATTAAACCCAGAAATCAGTTTACAGTGTAAGATTGTGCTAACCCAGATTTAATATGTTTAAACACAATCCAGTATATTAAACACAATCCAGAATCACAGTTGATTATGTAAACAGATGTTCAGAGTATGATTAACAGTATGAATTGATTTTAATCCAGTTAATTTTAATTGATGACAACAGTGAATAAAAGCAATCAAGAAGAGTAGGGAGAAAAGCAAGAACACAGAATTTTTATCCTGGTTCACCCTTCCTCAAGGGCTACGTCCAGTCTTTTGCAAACTAGCAAAGATTTCCACTAAAACAGATCACAAGATCAGTTTACAACCCTTGCTCCCAGCAAGTTACAAACTGCTCACAGCAGTAAACCCACACCTCATTGAACCCCTCAGCTAGTGTGTAACCAGTGCAGAAACCCACTGCACCACAACACTTGTAGTCCGCAAGCAACACTGCTCCCAGCAGCACTCACCCTCTACTGAACCCTTCAGCAGATGCGAGACCAGTGCAGAACCCACTGCACCAACTCAATTACAAACCCAGTAATTGAAAATAGCAAACAGA
>Ga0209489_106778_pt1 | contig 17960 bp, 10 predicted proteins | sample SiratrowhiteBW_FD_187527 | JGI IMG/M metagenome (GOLD analysis project Ga0209489, IMG submission 187527) | Root nodule microbial communities of legume samples collected from California, USA - Siratro white BW (SPAdes) (version 2) | ecosystem: Host-associated > Plants > Roots > Nodule | place...
TATATATATATATATATATATATATATATATATATATATATATATATATATATATATATACTCATCTTTATTCCTATATCAAATTTTAAAAAATAGATATTACTTATTTATAGAATTATATCAAGAAATTCATTCAAGTATTACAAAACACATTAAATAATGATAAAATAAATTAATTTATAACCACTGATTTGATAATTTTAAAAAATTTTAAACTAAATTAAAATTTATCTCATATAATATATGATGTTTTGAATGAACTTTTGATATGAGTTTAGGAAAAATTTGATAAAATAAAATTAAAAGTAATATAGTATATAAAAGTTAAAAAGTAATACATGATATTATATATATATATATATATATATATATTGTTTTTACTTAAGTGGTATATTAACAGAATAGAAATTTTATTATCCATTCAAAATTTTCTCTTATAAACAATTGAAAATAATGGTATAAAAAATAAAGTAAAAAATACCTTTTATTATTTGGGAATCAATAAAATAAGTAAAAATTATCAATATAATAAATTATATATTTACTTTCTAGTTCTTAAATAGAATTATATAGTTTATTTTTAAGTTTTAAATTAATATAAGAATTTTAAAAGGTTATTGGCAAGAGTTTTTTAGGTATATCTATTTACTTTTAGGTGTTTATATGTTTATTAGAAACTATTTATTTTAAGAGATAAAATTTATATGGAATAGATTATGAGACATTTTTTCTGCATAAACACTAGACTATTTAAAAAGTAAGAAAAACATATTTATAGTGATTCATCTTAAGTCTTTACTCCTTTAAGAAACTTGTGCATTTAATCAAGAAATTACACTTATTCGTGTAAAGAACACCAAATGATCTAGTGTATGTTGAACAAAAACTTGTAAAAAAAATACCAAAGGTAAGATGAAAGAGAAGAAATGATATATTTATAAACATATTAATATATGCTCAAATAAGAAATAGCAAATTATAGAGAATTGATTAATACAACACAAATATATCATCTAAGTTTCAAACATTATTACATTAGTGAGGTGACAATATATAAAGGATAATTATGTTGTAACTAACCCTACAATAGAATAATAGAAAGTCTTAACTAACTAATGAAACTAATAATATAGTAATATATTAAAAAAACTTTGAACTACAAAAGATAGACACTACAAATGGACAACTTCATTAGTTGCTTAACATATCGATTAGATTCTCCTTTGTACAAATATTCTACACTTTAACCTTTCTTTATGTGCGAAGAAAATAATAGTTGATGTTAATATGTTTGATTCGTTCATCTTGATCTTTCATCAAACAAAGTTTACTAAGACTATAAAAATATAATAGCATTTTCTTATGAAAAGCCATATAAGCTTTTAGACCCCTCAACCAAATTCCCTCTTTGTTGTCTATACAAAGGCCATATTATGCTCTAATAGTAGACAATTCTATTATTAGTTGTGAAATTTCTTTCCAAACTAACTAGTGAACCATCAATTGTTAAAACATAACTAGTTATAAAGTCTTGCATCCAGGTCACCAGCACAACCTGAATTCGAATATCCAATAAAAGCACACTTGAGACCAATATCAAGCGTACCCTTAAAGAACATAAGTATACATTTCACCACCTACCATTGTTTCTTTACATGATTAACCATGTATCTACTCACCAGACTAATTGGTTGGGTAAGGTTTGTTTTAGTGCATATCATCACATACATCAAACTCCCCACTAGACTAGTACAAGATACATGATCAGAGTTGCATATGTAGATGAAACCACCTATTTAAGCTTATAACCATATAAAGCCACACTACGAAAATTTTTGTTTTGTCCTACAAAGGTATATAATAATTTGGTCTGATCAAAATTCAAGATATTATTTACAATTCTACTTGATGAGTCAAACACAAATAGGTTTTGTTTAGGATTTTTGTCTGATGAATCTTTTTATGAGATGATATGTGAATCTAGTCTATTAAACAATATTTATTGGCAATTATATTTAATAGTAAATTTATTTCGAATCCTTCTTATGACTATCAAATGGTTAGTAAAAGACCATATTTATTTTGACATGATAATCTCATTCATATTTAATGAAATCTTTTATATTTGGTGAAGGTGACAATAATTGGCCACTGCATAGAGAGATTTGTAGTTCCATCCATTATCTTCTGAAATTTATTGTATTGTTCTGTGTATATACATTCCACTGCAGTCCTAAGAATATAACATTTACTATTATAAAAAAAACTACTTATAGACACTAAAAAATTTTCCATCATCTTTATTAAGAAGAAGAAACAAAAAACATGAAAAAGAAGAGGAAGTGAAAAAAATATCAAATAGTAATTTGTATAACATAGATGGTGTGCGTATACACACATATAGATACATTCACATGTATATATTTAAATCATCTATATAATAGCTAGTTAGGATAAATGAGCTTCAATGTATGATACCATTTAATGTGGTTCAAATACCACTTATTTAAATCTCTAAGGTCAAAACATATAATTTAAATTTCCACTTCTCAAAATAGTGTCGAATATAAAGTAAAACCAAGAACACCTTATTTATGTCAAACAAAGTCAAATCAAAACAAGATAATGAGGTTATGGACATCTCAGTTGACAAATAAGATTACAATTTGAAATAATATTCATATACAGAATGATAATTTTCTTCTTCCCTTGTATAAATGAAGATTGAGTTTTAATTCTTTAATTGTGACGTTTCATCCTTTTCTGAGTTTGTTATTATTTTCTTTCAAGAGGGTGAGTAACCATTTCACTGTAATATTCTTATTTATAATAGAATTTGCAATGATGACATTCCTTTCAATTTGAACTTTAGTTTAACAATTCAGTTTCAAGTGCATTAAAGTTTAATAATTAGTTTGTAAGAAATAACTAAGGATAATTGTTGACCTTTTTTGGCAAGTGTACCGTCAAAAGTAATATAGATTTATAAAGTAAGGATGTCGATTCCACAGAGAACAATTTTGCTATCAAATCTCAAATTCATAACTCACTAAGCAATTAAAAATTTCAAGATGTTTTGAGAATAATTTAAATTAATAAGCAATAAAGACAATTAAAGAATAAATAATGATTATAAAAAGAAGTTTTCAAGATCTAGAAAGGCTCTGGGATTAAATTTCATCTATCTCCCTCATTCATATTTTGGATTTGATAAAAACATACAATATTCATAACTACTCACAATTGATGCACATATAAAAATCATTCACACTGATTCCTCTAATATGAAATTCATAAGGAAATTTCCTAAACACTAATCCCTAAGCTATTTAATAAATTACTCAACATTAAGAACAAAAATTATAAGCAATCAATACATGAAAACCTATCCCTAGTATTTCAATATATTGAATATTTTCATCCAGGTCAGAAACTTAAAAGTACTTTTCAGTTAAATTCAAGAATCAAAATCAAGACTCTATTGATCAGATAAAATCTAACATTAAGCACAAGATGAAAATACCAATTGAGTAGAAACTGAACATTATATATAAAAATCACCAAAATACGAATGAGTTCAAAAGATTACATTCAATCCCAAAGATGAAGAATTTAGCTACTCATGGTAGCCATTACACTCCAAGGAAGAAAGATTGCAAAGAAAACAAAGAATCGTCAATAGCTCTTGTTCTTGACTGCTCTTACGTTCCTCCAAATCCAGATCCCCTCTCCAAAACCCTAAAATCCTCTTTTAAACGCGTTTTAGGGCTTACGTTAAGTGACTTTTCGCTTGGGCGAAAACACCTCTGTGAAAATTTGATGTACTCTCTAGACTGATCTCGCCTGGGCGAAACCATCCTCGTTCAGGCGAAATCCCCTTCGTTTGCCTCGCTCCAACGTCGCCCGGACGAAATCTCCTCTGCAAATTATATACATTATGGACTATTTTTGTTTGGGCAAACTTTCTTCGCTTGAGTAACTCTTCTTTTTAAATCTTTTTTCATTTCTTCTTTTCATGCAACTTCCAAGCTCTAAATTCCTTCATTCTTTATACCTGAAATTCACAATAATTAAGATCAAATGTCTTCTTTTGACTCATGACTCAAATTAACAAAATAAATCTAAAAACTCTCAATTCAGAGGTAATTATTATCTTAAAGATCACTTAAACCTACAAGTACTCAAATTTATAATGTATAAAAACACTAAAAATTAGTACTTATCAACAATTCTTTTAGGTAATTTGTAAAAATGCAATTTAGTAATTTATACTTGGAAGGTTTATGATGGAGTAGAAGTAAAGAATTTAATCAAGCTTATTTTTTTATTTAATTCATCATGTCATGAATAATAAAAGTAATCATTTTATTTTTATTAGAACAAATGAATATTTCAAGAACGAAACCTAAGTTTATAGTCTTGTCACTCCATCTAGCGAGACTCCAATTAGTCTCAGTTTTGTCAAAAGATTTGGTTAAGACTTTGGATAATCTTACATCCTTTTTAATTTATTTGAGCTTGGATGCAAATAATTTTGAATATTTATATGGAATAAACTTACTTATATAATTACTTGCATATGTTTCATGTTTATCTCATTTCCTCAACATAATTGTCTTTTCATATTATGAACCTATCATGCATGAGTTATTTCCTCAAATCCAACTCATCTTTCTTTGAGGTTTCTCCAAAATGTTTCGCTCAAAACTCTTTGTTTGCTTGTAATTAGACTAAGATCTTTAAACAAAAACTTATGTTCGTCTGTCCTCTGAATTTGTCAGACGAAGTTTCAATTTATCCAAGCTCCTGGACTTGTCAAATGAAAGTGTTAGAAGAAACATTTAATCTATTAACCATCGAGTTAGATATGTTAGTCTATCGTCTAAATTTTTCAAACGAAGTTTCAAATTTTTAAGCTCTTGGACCTGTCAAATGAAAATTGTGAAAAGAAACCTTTAATTTGTTATACATTGAATAAGATGAAATAGTTTAGACCAATCTTTTTTCATATGTCATAATATTGGTTTATTCATAAAGCACATATTTACTCAAATCATTTAATAATAACACTATACATTGTATTTAAAATGGTATCGTATTACAAATGTGGAATGTTACAGTTGGGAGTAGCCCACAAAGTCCTTGGATAAACCCCATTTAACCTAGGGATTGTGCAGGCTTGGTATAAAAAACCCACCTAAAAATTTACCAAAAAAAAAAAAAAATCAAACCTGCAAGTTGTGGGTTAGACAGATGATTTATGGACTTTTTCCCAAATATCCAACTCTAAACATGAGTCATGTATTTCTTTGGGGATTCTGACAAAGTAACACTAGCTATATATAGATGAATAGATGATGTCAATGGAGTGACAACTAACTTGACAACATTCATGCCAAAACAATTAAGGACCTATTGCATACACTCTTGTTGATGTAGAAAGAGCTTCTCTCCATGCCTAAATTCGACTAGCAACTTACAAGTCATTCATCTCAAATTATTTATTTAATAGTAATTTCTAATTTTGAATCTCCATCTTATGTTCAAATGCTATCAATATATCATCTACACATAGTAGAAGATATACTCAGGACCCACCCTCTATATCTTATGATAAACACATACTTCATAAAGACTTTTGATGTACCTATGCGAGACAATGTACTCATTGAACCTTTTGTACCATTGCCTTGGAGATTGCTTCAAACTATACGTATAGTTTGCAAACCTAGTTTTCCTTTCTCAGTTATTCAAAACCTTTATATTAAGACATCAAACTATCCTCCTCAATATTTCCATGGTGGAAAAGTTGTTTTCACATCAAGGTGCTTTAGCTTCATATCCATGGACCTGCAAGCATTACATAACTTTGATGGACATATATGTGATCACAGGTGAAAAGATCTTAGTATCATGTACTCCCTTTTTTATTATACCCTTTAGCCACTAGAATAACTTTATACTTGATAGATTGAACATTAGACATTTTAAATAATTTGATTTTAGCGTTGAACACTTTACGGTCACATCATAAAGTTTTCTTCTTGTACGCCTACTTGCATCTTACCACCCTTTTGCCCTTTTGCCCTTTGTTAGCTCCTCCAAAACCCAAGTTTCACTTTTTAGAGGGATATTCCTCCTGTATAGCCATAGCGATAAAGTTCTAAGCTCAGATCAGATCGATTCTCACAAGTTACTCCAACCAATTGAGAAAATAGAAAAATGAGAAAGGAGAGATAAGAAAAAAATAAAGAAGATGTCACAATCATAATTGATAAGTTAAAAGAACACCATAATCACTATTGTTAAGTAGAAGATGATACGCCACTTTAAATTGAAAATTCAAAGATAAAAACCATTGAACTTTGAGGTTAACAATGTCCCACTAAGGATATTACACACTTAAGATAAACAAAGAATGAGATATAGTTCACCACTTAAGATTACACACCTAAGATAGAACTCACACACTCTCAAGCTAGTTTTATTCCCTCTTAGTTATCAAAATTAGTATATGAGTTCTCCTTCTGTAAAGAGTGTGGTGGGAAGGGGTTAGACAAACACTTCTCTTTCCTAAACCTCTTATTGACTAAGACAAAAATAGTGCTCATAAAAGTCTTTAATTAAATAAAATATACAAACAATTACAAAGGTCCAATAAAGGCCTAATACAAAAAAGTAGGTTTTTTATTCTAATCTCAAGCCTCATTCTTGATCTTTAATTCATGCACTCATTACATAATCCACTTATATGACTTTATACAAGTGATGTATTATGGTATGTGCATGGTTTAGACGATGTATCCATGTCTTCTTCTACACCCAAAGCAAAGGTCACCACCTTATCAACTCCATACCTCATGAGAGGTTTGCTCACCATAGCAGACCTTTAAATTACAACTATATGATGTTTATGGACACTCTTATATCCAGAATTTGATTGGTTCAAGTTTGACTAAACGATATTTTAGAATATTATTTTGATGTTTAGATGATAACATTGTCTACCTCCATCTGTTGAGTTACCACTTCAAACTTACTTAAACTCCCTTTAGATTTTAGTAGAGAATTTTTATCTAAAGTTATATATGTAATCAGAATCACCTTATCTTAATAGGACAATCAAATTTAGAATCATGTCATCAGGTTGTTTAACCCATTAGAACATCCTTTTTGAGTCCAAGTTCTAGTTTATCATTGTCTATATGATAATGGACTAAACATCCAAATACCCCTCAATATAGAGTAGTTTATTGACTTACTAGATCTTACTTATAAAAATAAAAGAAATCTTAAACTATTATTAGTAAACAAATAACCTATCACTAAGAAGCATGTTATGTTAACAACTTTAGCTTAATAACTTTTATTAGAGTGAAACAACGTATACCTTACATTTTTCCAATAAATTTGCCACATTCTTCAATGAAAATAACATAGAAAAAAGTGATTCCATGTTTTTATTTTCACGTTAGTTTTTACATTTCGACACTTTTAATTTGGTATCAATTTTTTTGACAAAATAATTATTTATCCATTTATTTATAGCAAAGTTATATTTTTATCAATTTATTTTCTCCTATTATTATTTCTTGTCAAATGTTTATTTTCTTCATCACTTTATTTTCCGTGACAAATCTTTCTCAAATGCTTTTTTTTTTTTTTTTTTTTTTTTTTTTTTTTTTTTTTTTTTTTATTTTTTTTTTTTTTTTTTTTTCATGTTTTGGACCAAACGTGTGCTTTTCCAAGTATTTTGGTCCCAAATATGTCTAGATTTAGCATTGAATTACATATCACATAAATACCTATTTTTTTATGTAAAGTGTTTTCTATAGAAATTAAGCATTTTCGAATTCATATTAAAGTATTAGTTTGATATAACTAAAACCAAAAAATTTGAAATTCCATAACACAATTGTAAAAGGCTAAATCTCCTTTAACTGCAGACTCAACTTATAAGAATTGGTATTATAGATTTTAGTTTGAATTTCTTATTTCATTAAAATTCTATCTCTTGTTTGGCTTCAAGTCATTATTCCTATGTTCACTGTATTGTATACCATATTTCTTTTAATAATCCCAAGGAATAACTGGGACTACATATTTTTGTTTAATCCGAATTTAATAAATTTGTCTATCACTTAAACAAATTAATTAATTAGTTCTATTGTTAATGCTTCAATAGTTACTGAAAATGACAGCATCTTAAGCCTTTTCTATTGTCACTAATTTCAAACACAAAAAAAAAAAAAAAAAAAAAATCTACATTCTTCGCCATATATAATTAGATAATATTATCATACATTAATTCCCTTTTTTTTTCTTTTGTCAAACTTTCATCTCATTTTTTAATACTATTTTGCTTTTACATTTTTCATCAAATCATTTATCATATTTATTATTTTCTCATTCTTTTCATTTGTCTCTTTTACTTTCCCCCTCCATACCACCTTTCTTTTGAGGTATATGTTTCCTATGTAATTCTGTTTTTGATCCTCAAATGAAAATTTAAAGAGCTATTTTCCACCTTTGTTTATGAGAGAGTATGATCAAATCCATAACACAAAGTTCTTACAAGACTTAAACTTACCATATAGTACAAGAATTTAGCCAAGTCAATTAAATATTTACACTTCGAATTTTTTCCCCCTCTCAAATTAACACATCAAATAAAGATAATCACAACCCTTAAAAGCAGTAATATAAAGTGCAACAAAACCCAAAGGAACCAACACTTTCACTGACAATGACATACCTTCCTTTCATCCATCCCAACACACGTCCACTAGTCTTTGTTTTCCAACTTGAATTGAAAAACCCCCAACAAAATATAAACAAAAATTGAAAAGAATCCAGATTCAAGACAAGAAACCATAACAAATAATAATTATTAAAAAATAACTGAAAGAATCTCCGACAGATACCTCCCTCTCCCATCTAGTTAAAGCAGACACAACTGTTTTTTTCTTCCACCCTCTCTTTGATGTCACTGGTGCACATGTGTTTCCCTGCATTCCAATCATGCAACTTGAGTGGTCCCCTTCTTTAAAGCAAACACATCACGTGACTGCCTCAGTTTGATAGCAAAAGCCTACCACCAATCTGGCCTCACCACCCCATTATGTCACCCTTCTCAGATTGCAACATTTCCTTCATCAATTGCCTAATAAAATCTCTCACCCTCTCCCTACCCAACAGCACGTGATGCCATTCATGATTCATCACCCTTTTTCTTACCAAACTTTATACACTTTTATAAGTACTTTTAGTCTTATTCTTCTATCAGAATCGATAATCTGCATTCATATTTAATCAAATCTTTTACTAAACACGTTATTGTTCAGATAATAAAGTTTAATTCTGATTGAAGAACAATACAAAAACACTTATAAAACGGTTGCTTTAACTTTTTTTTTTCTTTTTTCTTTTCTTCCGTTTCCAAAACTCTGCAATTTCTTTTGTAAAATTGAAAAAAATCACAGATCATCTAAACTAGCTTACATGGTTGATGTGTTTGATCAAAGTCTACAAAGGGTGAGTCACTGTTCAAGGGAGGGTTCAAACTTCAGACATTGATAAGCTGTTCCTTCTCAGTGTGTGGTTTTGGAGATGGTAATGGGGATTGGGATGGTGACCCTCCAGCATTGTCCATCTTCTTTTTGTTTTGTTGGTGATACACTTGCCTCAGTCTCTCTATCTCCCTCTTCAGTGCTTCTTGATGTGCTGCATGCATATGTACATGCTTGCATTATTTGATGCTTTGTTTGCTATCTTATGTATAACAGTGTACTTAATGACAAGGCATATGCATAATTAGCACACAGATCAAGATATGCTTTGCATGCAAACCCTTTTTACTAAAATCAACATGACTCTGTACACCTTAATAATTGGCCTCTTTCTTCTGCCTTCTAAAGGAAAGAAATTATATATAGATATAGATGCTTAATAGCTTGCACTATAAAGAGGCACACAGTACAATGTATTTAATTTTTATGATCCTGAATACTTGACCAACTTCGAGGAGTAGCATGCTTATTGGTATTGAATTCGAAAAGTACAGGTTAGATACATAAAAGTGTTTTATTTATCATATATTTTTTTTCTGAACTTAACTCTAAAAGCTTGAAACTAACTCTTTATCATAATACACAGGTGCAGTCCATGATACTGACGATAATTAAGATAAAAAATATCTAACTTAAAAACTAACCCCGTACCATATACTATATATACCTTTTTGACTTATACAAACTAATTGATAATAATAATTATAGATAATGTACGATTTACTGAGTTAGCCTTTTAATCTGAAGGTTCGAAACATTTAGCTCTTAATTAGTACTTACTCAGCCGTTCCCGTTTCAACATTAACACAATCAATGAGTAATCAATTCAACTATTAGCTTCCTAAAGAAGAAAATTTCTGCAGATGATATAGTTTAATAATAGAAGATAACACGTAAAGCAAGTACCATCTTTGAAGATCTTGTCTTGGGCCAGTGCAGCGATTCTTTGCTTCAAAGCACTGTTGTCAACATTTAGAAGCAAACGTTGATGATCCAAAAATGCAACTCGTGGAGACAATACAGAAACTTCGGCCTTCATTTATCAGCAGAATGACTAGGTTAGTATAAGAAGTTAAGGAAAAAAAAACATATTAATTGTTAATTCTCACTACACATCCAATTATATTATAAGCCTTGTATATAACTTTGTTACAGTCACCTAAATGCACCTGTAATGAAGTCACACTTCGTTCAAGCTCAGATATGTATTGCAGCTTTCTCACTCTTGATCTCTGTGCCGATTGTCTATTTGCCAATATTCTGATAATGCAAAACAAGAATCACATCATTAATATCATGAAGAGCATGTTTTCCACAAGAATAGTTCATAAACACTAAATAGTCACAGGTTTTTTACATAGTTCATTACTTATTTGTTTCAACGTTCTAACTCAAACATTATCCATTTGTTTTGAGAAACATTATTATCCAAAGTGAATGTCGTATGGTCTAATGTAGTGCAAGTTTAACAGGAATTAAAAGCATGAGTTCAACATGAATGTTTAACTAATTACCTTTTAACCCTCTTGGGGTCTGTGATTTTCTCACTGGAACAAGTTGTTGCATTTGCGTTACTATTATTACTATCATCGGGGGTTTGTGTGATTTCTTGCTTGCATTGGCTTTCATCCTCATCCGACTCATTCTTCACTTGCTTCTTCTCTTGCTCCTCCTTCTCCTTGTTCATCTCCTTCTCATCGTTGATGCTGTTGTGATCAGAGGGTGTAGAAGGGTTGGAGGAGGAAAGCGTGTGTGCCATAATGGTATTATTATTGTTACTATTATTGTTGTCGTTAGTATTCCCTGAAGCTTCATCACTGAACATGGACATGAATTGTTCATCATCAAACCTCTCGAACTCGTTCTCATTGTCACCACCATCACTCCCTCGGCTTTTACAGTGATGATCCAGCATTGGTGCCTCGAGGAAGGCGATGGAGTCACTCACCGACCGCCGGTGAGCACCGCGTCTGGCGGCTGAGAAGTCTAGAAACTCGTCCACCCATGAAGGGTTTTGGTTTGACATGTTTGGTGGCATGGTCTTGAGGGAAGGCATCTTTTGGTGAGGAGAAGAAAAGTCTGGCCAATTGGGTGCCATGTTGGGAATTTTTGGTGGCAATTGAGCCATTTTGAGTCACACCAATGAACACAATCTCTCAAGAGAATGATGAAGAAGAATGAATGAGAGAGAAGGAACAGAAGACTACGTATATAAATATCTCAAACACAACCAAACCAAACCAAACCAAACACAATGTTGGTATATATTATGACTACCTAAATGCATATATAATTATATATAGTTGCACATCAAATGAGAGAGGAAATGGTTGAGAACATATGACCTAGACAAGTTGAGCCAAAGCCTCTAATGCAACCAAACCTTTTTATAAATATGTTCAGAAACCTCAGGGAATGTTAAAGTGAAGAAGGGCACAAGAAGAAGAAAGAAGAAGATAATAATATGACCCTAATGATCTAAAGTTAAATTTTTTTAACAATAATCATAAGAAAATGTTGTTTATGGAGGGTTTAAAATCCCAATAAATCTCTGGGGTATCTGCATCTATGTGTGTTGTGCAGTGGGGTCACATGGATGAGAGAGAGATAGGACAGCTATGAACAGCTGGGAGGAGAAAGGGGTTGGGTCTCCTCAACTCAACGGCATTACTGGAAAGTCGCCACTGGTTTAATTATAAATAACCAGTGGGAATCAGCCACCACGTGCCCTAGTGACCGTCCCTTTAGTAGGGTACCCTTATAATAATAGTCTCATCATTTTTATACTTTACCTTTCTCTCTTCTTACTATTACCATATTAATTATATTACCATCTCTACTCTAATTTTAACCATTCTATGCCTAGCAGCAATTTTTCCTTTTCTTCTCACATTTTGGTGCATTGCATTGCATTAGATTACAAGATTAACTAACACCTTCAGTTAATTAGGTACCCTTATAGAGAAACTGCTTTAACTAATTAAACTGTTGGGTCAAGTTTTTGCCTTGCAATAATTAGGCATGGTGATTAGAATGGTGGGAGTTAGAGCCAAAGGCGTAACTAACCTATTTAAATAAGCTTGAAGGGGAAAAGATATGGCTAAACAAATTTAAGATGAAAACGAAATTAGGTAATTGGTTTGAATGGTGTGGAAAAATTTAAAGAGTTAATATTGTCTATGGGATAATTTTGGGTAGTTAGTGATTGGTGAAATCATTTGGGTTGGGATTTTTATCCATGAACACTGACCACGTGCTTAAATCACATGGTTGGTAGGTGAGCAAGTAAATCGATTTATATTGATTTGCTTTATTTTATTTTATTCATTAGTTTCGAATTTAAATCCTAATTATGCAATTATATTACTTATTACAAATACTTTTTATATATGATAGTAAAAAACTCAAATAGAGTTACCAATACGTAGGATATATCTTATTCATTTAACAAAAAATATCACATGCTTTGGGGCATGTTATGAGGTTATGCATATTAGGTGTTATTAGATTAAATGATTCAGATTAATATTAGCATTATGTATTTAAGTATTTATTGATAATCTAAAAAAGTAAATTGTTTAAACTAAAACCATTTTTTTCTTGGTTCTTTTTGTTTATACTAGCAATTGTATAGATTTTCAATTTGAATACATTAAATTTAATTTAAAACATAAAAAAGTTTAAATTTATATAAGATAAGTTGACTTTGATAAAAACATTCTTATGGTTACTTTTATAGAAAATGTTTTATTTTTTAAATAAATGTAAATATAAACTAATGCATTACATAAACAAATTATTAAATTTAAAGTGATTTTTTAGTGAAGGAAATATTAGAACTAAACTATTTAAAATAACTTGATTGATTAGTTTTAACTTTAATTGATTTTTTATTAAATAAAAAATTTGTCGACGGGTTATAATTATTGACGGATATATTTGTTAATATTTATTGATAATTAAAATAATAGATTTTTTTAAAAGTATTTTCTAGGTTGTTTCTTGTTTATAATAGCAATTGTATATATTTTCAACATTACAAAAAAGAACTCAAATTATCTACAATCACCCGTATATAAAATTTGTATTATATATGAAATTTTATCTACGGATTTATATCCATATGTAAAATTAGCATTACATACGGAATTATCTACAGATTCAAATTCTTATATAAAATTAACATTACATACATATTTGCATCCAGGATATTACATACGGATTTAATCTGTATGTAAATTCATATGTAATATAATTTATATTAAAAATCAACATTACATACAGATTTTTTGTCCAGGATATTCTATACGGATTTAATCCGTATGTAAATTCATATATAATATAATCCATATTAAAAATCAACATAATACGAAATTACAACGAATTTGTATCCAGACTTATTATATAAAAATTAAATTCGTATATAAATTCATATACAAATATTTATATTATTATTTTTAATATATTATTATTATTATAATAGTATTATTAATATTATTATTATTAAAATTATTATTATAAATATTATTATAATTAACATTAATAATATTATTAATATTATTGATATTATTATTAATATTTTTATTAATACTATTATTATTAATATAATAATATTATTGTTGTCATAAATATTAATCATATTAATTATTATTGTCATAATAATACTAATAATAATAATAATTATTATTATCATTATTATTATTAATATTAACATATTTATTATTATCATTACTAATATTATTATTATTACATTATTATTATTATTATTATAAATGCTAATATTATTATTATTATTGCTAATATAATAAAATTAATAATATTATTGATATGATTATGTTATTATTATTGTTGATATTATTGCTATATTATTAATAGTATTGTTACTATTATTGTTATTATTAATATTATTATTATAAATATTATCAATAACATTATTACTAGATATTATTAATAATATTATTAACAAAATATTATTGTTGTTATTATTAATGTTATTATTAGTAATATTATCATCATTATTATTATTAATAATAATATAAATATTGTTAATAATGTTAATATTAATATTATTATTAATTATAGAAATTATAATTACAATAATAATAATAATAACAATAATTAATAAGAATGTTAATAATCATATTATGACAATAATGTTGCTCTGGTTTAGTGATAAGTTCAGTTTTGCTGGTACATGTAAGATTTAATAAATCCATAATTCTATATGTAACATTCTGTCAGTAAATTACATACGGTATGTAATTTCAATTTTTTTTAGTGCAATTTAAATACATTAAATTGATTATAAATATAAAAAAGTTTAAATTTATAACACAAATTGACTTTGATAAAAACATTCTTACGATTACTTTTATATAAAATGTTTTACTTTTTAAATAAATATAAATATAAAACTAATGCATTACATATGGATCGATTAATTTTAACCTTTTATTAGTTTTAACTTTGATTTTTCATCAAATCATTATAAGAATTTTTAGATTATCGTTTTTAGATTTATCGATAAATAATTACTTTCGGATATGTATTTATCAGTAAAACATTATTATTGACAAATAATTGAACAATAGATCAAATTTATTAATTAATATCGACAAATTTATTAATTGATAATTAAACAATTAATTTATCAATAAATTTATCCACATATTTTAATCATCAGTAAATTTAAAATTTTTGTAGTGAACCCTCAATTAAATTTATGCAATTATTTCTTATATGTCATTCGTCATTCTTAAAATCAATGTAATTGTTAGGTTAATGACCATAAACCTTACCATACTTATAACATTCTCTCTTTTTTCTTTGTTTTAGAGAAAGTATTTTATCATTATCACTTAACTTAATTTGTTTATCTTTTAATAGGATATTGAAAATTTTATCTATTTCCTTATACTTCAAAAAGTTATAAGATTGATTGGTTTTTTATATCTTTGGCTTCCCTTTGTAATAACAATTTATACATATAAGAAGGATAAATCTAACTTCTATTTTTGCAATATTTATTTCATTATGCTCATAAAACACATCTTCTCCCTTTTCACCAAATTTCTTATTAATTATTAAAGTTTTCACAAAAAGTTGTTTGATATTTGTTTATTTTTCTATCCAATATAATTTTATTTCTCACATGTTATTTGTTCCATTCTTTTGACTTTGTCTTTCAATCATGTCATGCTCCTTAAAGATTGATTTACCAATTTTTTCCTTACTAAGAATTTTAACCCTTTTGCAATCCTGTAAACTTATTACTTTCAATTGCTTAAATTGATTTAAACAATCATCAATGTTTTTACTATTAAATTCATCAAACTCAAACAATCATCAATGTTTTTACTATTAATTCATCAAACTCACATGAGTCACATCTCTAAATAATTTCTTATAAAAATTTATGTTCAATTGATCTCAATATATGTTGAGTTTAGAGGTAATGTAGTGAACCAAGTAAATGTATTTTTGTCAATGAACTTACAAAATATTTCATCTTAAGTTCTCATTTCGTGTTATATCCTCACACTCAATTTGATGTCGAGTTATATGCTCTAGCATTGGTTTTCCCATTTTCCTAAAAACTAAGTAAATTTGGATATTTTATAACGTTTTTGGTAACTCAACCCTTAAGAAAAAAATATGGAAATATAGATATTAATCAAAGTGTAACATTTCTAACCTTTATTGATTTATCAAATGTTCATTTCAAGATTATTTCAATTTGAAAACATTCGTTAATTTCTTCAATCAATATATTCAATATAAAATTTGATCTGTTACTGAAACAACATGTCAATCATCAATTTCAAAGAACTATTTGATATTCTCCTAATTACATAAGTTTCTATTATATATATAACTGGGAATTTCTATCTATCTTAATTAATGTGACTCAAAGTTTTCATGATTTCATATTTAAGAGTTCAATGTAAGTTGTGACAGTGATATCTCTTGAGAATCTGGTATAGACTCTCATGGTAACATTCTAAATTTCTTTTGTTGACAAAGATTTTATGGTTTCAATTTTCAATTATTGAATTCTCTACTTCAAGTGTAGTCATATTAAGTTCTATTTGTATTATGATTATCATCAATATAGAAGATGTATCTTGATTTGATGGAGATATAATAATAATGATCATAGTGATCATGGTTGTAATGGTAATTGATCATAACTGTAACTAACATTTCTTATGCATTTGTATCTTGATATCTACACTTCACTTGTAACTGATACACTTAAATTAACACATTTATATTTTTTGGGTTATTACTTTGGTGGATGGACATTAATATCTTTCCATTTCACAATCTCATACAATTTAATACATTCAAAACTTTGTCAAATTAAATGTTTTAGTAATTTAAAAAAAATTCGAGGTCTCACCTTGACAATTAGTTTTCGTTGAAATTTTCATAATTAAAAAAATCTGTTTCAACTAAAAACAAATAATTTTTTTATGGGATCCTTTGTTTATACTAGCAATATATAAATATTTTCAATTTAAATAAATTAAATCAATTCTAAACATAAAAGAAAATCGAATTTGTAATATCATTTGACACTGATTAAATAATTTTATGTCTAGATTTTTAGAAAAATATTTTATTTTTGAAATAAATGTAAATATGAACCTTATACATTGTATAAACAAATTTTAAAGAATTAAATTCGCAATGGAAGATATGAGAATCAAAGTGATTTGATGAATAAAGGAAAAGATACTCTCTTTAATATCATTTCTTTAAGGGAAACTTACCATCAGTAATAGTGTTACATTTTCTTCTAAGAATGATTGTAGTTTTAATATTTAAGATAAACTAAATGATATTCTTAATTTAATAAAATACTTACTCTTCCCAGAATAAATTGTATCAATATTTGTATTTATAGTAGATAAAAGTAATGCATTACTGAAAGAGAAAAATTATTTTGATAATTGAAATATTTATTTTTATTTTTGATATGTATGAAAAAAAAATCTTATAGTGCATTATCTTAAAAGGGACAAAGTTCTTTTTAGAGTAAAAAGAAATTCTCCTGTGTGACAGCTACTATTAATCATTTAATTAATTGTGACTCTTGTTTAATGAAAATGAAAATAAAAAACATGTGGGTGCAGTAATAGATATAAGTAGAAATTGTGCAGAGTGGTGGGATTTAGGACCTTAGCTGTGAAGAGGAAAAAGGAGGCATTCTTGTAAAGGATCATTTTATGCTCCCATGTGAATTGTTTGCAAGCACTATGTTTTCTTTGCTTTGTCCACAAACTATTCCCACATGTAGGGTATGTGCTTCTAGGTTCCTTCATTCACCATCTTATCTTAAGTGCAACTCTCTCTGTCTCTCTCTCTTTTTTTTTTTTTTTTTTTAAA
>Ga0209489_106780_pt1 | contig 17954 bp, 6 predicted proteins | sample SiratrowhiteBW_FD_187527 | JGI IMG/M metagenome (GOLD analysis project Ga0209489, IMG submission 187527) | Root nodule microbial communities of legume samples collected from California, USA - Siratro white BW (SPAdes) (version 2) | ecosystem: Host-associated > Plants > Roots > Nodule | place: USA...
GTATTCTTAGATTAGTTATTAACGGTATGAGTAGTATAGAGTATTTTAGATTACAATATCAGTATTTTATGGACTTTTTAATAAATAAGTCAGATGTGTAAATTATAAAGAGTTTTTTTTTTTTTTTTTTTTTTTATTTAGTATTCTTAGATTAGTTATTAACGGTATGAGTAGTATAGAGTATTTTAGATTACAATATCAGTATTTTATGGACTTTTTAATAAATAAGTCAGATGTGTAAATTATAAAGAGTTTTTTTTTTTCTTTTTTCTTTTAGGTGTTCTATGATAATTATCACGTGTTTATTGTCAAGAATACGTTATCTGAAACTATTTATGTCTGTCGAAAATGTCAAAATGTTAATAGACTGACTTCATTTAGCTGTAACTTTAGAATAGTCATCTAGTATAAATATAGATTGAATTGGTTAGTTGATTGATCTATAATACACTAAATAAACAATTAATTTTTGTATTTAAAAAAGTTGATAGAAGTATAAGACATCCAAATAAATGGAAATGTAATATTGAGATAAATTATTGGGAAGAGTAACCTAGAGTATTACTTTAAAAACTCTAAAAAAATTCATTCCACTTTAACCATTGAATACCAGAAAATGTGGTTGTAAATTTGTACCAATGAGATAAGTTCACATAAGGGAAATTTGAACCCCCCCGATAAAATAGTGGAACTTTTTATAGAATTCTTAAACACTTTTTCTTGAGCAAATTCTAGTACTCTACTTTCATGCAATTAGCATTATTTTTTGTCCTTTTTGTTATTGTGATACTAAAATAAGATGTATTTGCTGGAATCAGAATCCTTGGGAGTGGGTAAAAGAAGTGTGGATGTTGCTCGTCCCACATTTGCCACGATCTCTGCAATTTGCCGATTCCTTTTTCCTTTTTTTTCTTTTGGTTATTTCATCAGAAAGCCCCACAAATCTATTAAAATGCAATTTAGAAAATAAATAATTGTGGCTCACGCTCGTATGGGACCCGTGGGGTTTTGTTTTTTGACTTTACTTTAGGGAAGATGACCTCAACTCCTCTTCTGCTCTTGTTTTTTCGTATTTTATTCATTCTACAGCTGCATATACAAACAGTGATTTTTGTAGTTTTGTTTATTATAAAAATTAATTAGATTTTTCTATTACGATATGTTATATTAATTTTTTATTAATATTGTTCATCACTTCCTACTGTCTCCAAAATGTTAAATATCATTTGTTAATCGATGTCATTTTATACTTTTATCAGTAATTTTTAAATATATTAGTTAGAACAAGTTGGTTAATATTATATATCAATAATTTAACTTTTTGTTTTATTTCAAATGTAATATAAATCATAATAAAATTCTAGAAAAGTTATTATGTAACTGTTAATAAGAGTTGCACTAAAGTCTATATAATATCATCTTTGTCAAATTCGTATATATTATTTTATTTTATTAATTTAAGTGTTCGAGAATATTTAGAAAACTCTTCATGGTGTACTTGTACTTTAATGATTTTACTTTTTCGAAACACAAAATTCAACACAAAGATTTTTCTTTTGTTTAGAATTTTTTATATTTGTAAACAAAATTATTATCACATCCTTATAGGTTTAGTCATGACTTTCTAGTGTTTTTGTTTACAATTTCGTGGTGTGTATCTTACACATACGAAGACATATGTAGTTAATTTTTCTATGTAATTTTTTTTTGCGTTAACGTATTCTTCATATTTATATGGACATAGTCGTATTTCTATAATTGATATATAAGTGTTTGAGGTAAAAAAATTGAATACAGAAGTCACTAATATTTTTCTTATTAAATTTTAGATATGCAAAATACAGTGACATACCATAACATATTCTTATACATAAATATAGAATATATTTAAGTAATTTTGCATCAACTTAAATTAAAAAATATATATATTGAACTAATGCATTTTGATATATTTAAAAAACTATTCTAAGTTTCTGCTTACAACACTTTAAGCCTGAGTAACTTGACTTCACACTTTAAATCATTTATAACTCTGCACCACATTTTTAGTGGGAGTCATTTAGAATATAAGAATATATATACGTATTTATATAATATTTATTTTTATGAAGTTTTCTGATGCATATCTATTTTAGCATTGACGAACTATCAAGATCATTAAATAAATATATTTAGAGATAAACCAAATATTCTTATCTTACATCTCTTATATCATAGTTTTAATTCTTCTAATTTTTAGATTAATTTTTCCTCTATTCTTACAATTTTGTTCTCTTAATAGTAGTCTGTTAAACGCGTAAATAGTCTACACACTGGTAGTAAAAAAATAAAAATAAAAATAGGGTACACCTTATTCTATCACAAATCGTCATTATAAAAAGTTACTAACTTTTATAATATCTATCTTACACATTACTATTTACTAAAAAAGTACACCTTATTTTATCACAAATCATCGCTATAAAATATTACTAACTTTTATAATTTCTATCTTACACAGTACTATATTACTGTCATTTGTAATCAAATGATAATTTAAAATAATTTAGACTAGCATAGAAATTTACCAATTCATTAACCAATATGGAACGTGACACTAATAATGTATTCAAACACATGAACCGAATAACCTATTTAAACGCTTAGTTATTACAAAACAAGCGAGAACAACTTTTTTTTTATTTCTTTATTTTTTTAAATAAGCACTGTATCATTTTACTCAAGGTTTCTGTTTTAAAATTTATTTTTTAACTTTTTATTTTGTTTTAATTACCTGAAAATATTAACTCACACTTTCTAACTCGAAAAAAAATACTAGATCCATATACATATAAAGATGATTTTAAATATTTTGTATTTGACATCAATATATAGAAAATATTTATGTCAGGTACATGGAATGAGTCCAAAACTTGAAAAATAAACTATCGGTTAATTCTAAATATTTGTCAATTTAAAATTTTTCACAGGGATTAGGAAACATAACATTTGTCATAAACTCTATAAAGGGAACTAAATATGGAATTGAATCACTCTTTTCTAGAACTGCGTTCTTGATAGTTTTTTTCTTGAAAGAAGAAAATAAACTAATCTTTTTATGCTATTATTTAATTCTTCGAAGAAAGTGTAGACAAAGTTTAGAAAATTATAAAGATTCCCTCGATGTTGTAAAATGATAAAGAATCTTAAATGACAATTATTTATTTAAGCTAAACCAAAATTTACAAGGCTTATTTCCTCCTCTGTTTCTGTAACTACCAGAGTGTAGAATAGAGGTGAAATTCAAGATCAACTACAACGTAAGTCTAAATTAGTTGGATGATTAACTTTTTTTAAAATTGTGAGTTAATTAATTATTAATTATATATTCTTTATTTTGAATTATGCGTCAATTGGGATTAAAATTTTAAGTTAATTAAGTTTCTCTATTTTCAAAATAAAGCAAATTTGATTCTTCTATCAACTGTACTCAGCTTAAAATCAATAAATTATCATTTTCTATCTGAATATTTTAATATTTGTTATGAATTTCTGATATGATATAATTTAAAGAATTTACAAAATTTAAAATTATTATTTTTGAATAAATTTGTAGAATTCGAGGTTGAGATTTAAAGATGTTAAAATTTATAATTTTACTTTAATTAAAATTTGATGTTTTGGTCATTAATTCTGAATGAAAAAAAATGCGCAAACCATTTTTTTGTTTCAATCTTTAAAGCTTTTTAATTTCAATAAAAGAGCCAATAAAATTATTTTTTTGGTATAAATTGCAAGAAAGTTTGATACTTTTATTTTGAATCGAATAGGATCATTCTATTTTCCTACAGGTCAGCCCTAATTTTTAAAAAATAAAATACTTAATTAACAAACTAAAAATAAATAAACAACCAAAGTCACACGTAGACTAAACATGAAAGTTAACCATCTTATTTCGTTTCATTTCATCGTTAACAAATTATAAGTAACAATTTCCCATTGTCAATGACGTAGGAGAGCGTGGACTGAGTCACGCTCATGCATTATAAATCGTCACAAAACTTGAAAGAGAAAAATGTTTTATTTGCATATTATGACGTGTTATGAGAATTTCTTCTAATTTTATTACCAGATGTACAAAGATCTCAACTTTTGGCATGAATCTTGAATTTTCCATTGAATCATCAGAAACTAGTAGTAGTATTTTTAAGGATTACGTATTACTATTATAAGTACATGTTTCATTGACAGAAGTTACACATGTCGGAGTGAAACCGACATTAGTAGTTCTTTATTGCACTTTCAGTAATGCGAAAAGAACAAACACTTAGTAAATTTTAACAAAGAAATATATAGTTAGATGAGTTTGGTAACAGATTTAAATGGATTTCAAATGTTGCAGGGCATAACTCCTCCATACCTGTGCATCGTACAGGAAAAAAGATTTGATATTCTCAACAATAATAATAAGAATCGGATTCTTACAGCTTTATAATCTGAGCATAATTATTATGGATGATTGAAATGAAAATCATTTTAAAAAAATTAGAAGGGGAAGGAAAATAAGAGTGGTCCATTTTCAAGTTGCGGTGTGGAACAAATATTTATTAAGAAATTGGTATGAATAGTGGGTTTGCGTTCACAACTGAAAATGGTAAAGTGATAGAGAGATTCCCAATGAAATAGTTTAAAGATTAGGGTTTAAAATACCAAAATGGGAATAAGAATCCATGGCCACCAAGTGTTTTTTATGGTTTGACGCGAAAGAGATCCAGAAGAAGGGTGAGATCCACTATCCACCACAAAATGGGACAACGACAATATTCGTTCTCATACGGCAACCCCAACCGAATCCTCAAAATCAAAACCAATGTCCCTTTCTCTGTGCTGGAAACATGACGTTAAATAATAATGTATTTCATTTCATTTCATTTGCACCAACAATATTATTGTTACTAATATTATTATTAATTCTAGGGTTTGGTTTGGATGTATACGGCATCCAGGGAAGTATGTAATGTACTTCTACATGTACTCTACAATGTTTTTCCTGTTTTTCCTGTTGCTGCATGCTAGCCAACATCATGGGAGTTTGGACTAAGAATAACCATTTAATATGATTTGTATTGGATGATGAAGATTTTATTTCAAAAGATAAAACTCATTTTCATTTATTAAAAAAATAGTTTTTCACCATTGTTGTTTTACCTTCTTTGGGTATATATATATACATATACCTTAAGAAAGATAAAAAGTGATCAGGAAAAGTATTGACAAGATATTTACAATTTGTGAGTGTTCAAATTTTAGGAACCTATTTAGATTTTGTATGATTTAGAGAGAAGAAATATTAAATTTAAATTATTTAAAGCATATGTTTTTCTTTTTCTAAAAGAAATATTGATATAAGCTATCAAAATTGATATATTTTTATCATAATTAGAGTTAAATTTGGCTTTAGTTTGAGTATCAAGTGATCTGAATTCGATAATTCGAAAATGGTAAAAGTCTAATTATAAAAGTTACTCTGACACTAAAGTAAATAAATAATTAAAAAGTTTGAAAAATATAAAAAAATATGTGAAGTGTAATAATAATTAGTAAAAATATTAGAATTAAAAGTGAGCATTTCCTAACTTTATTTATAATGTACTAAGTTGAAGAAAGTTAATCAGTATTATAGCCATAATTAAGATAACAAATTCAACATTTTAGAGACTTGTGTAGGTAAAGATTGAGATATATAAACTTATTTAAGGTGATTAGTTGTATATTTGGAGCATTAATTCTTGTCTTTTGATTATTTCAATTAGGGATAGTACAACTGTCATTTGTACTTAAAATTTTTAATATTTTTAGTTAATTACTCAAAGTTCTTAAAGTTGTTGTCACAGGCTAAAAATTGTTGGGACAAAAAAAGTGATGGTTGGTGTGAAGGAGAAGTGTTGGTAACTAGAATGGGATCAATGACCCAACTTGTAGGAGACGCCAAAATGGACATTTATGGTGGGTGTGGTGTTGTTGTTTTCCAACTTCTATTGAAACTACGTCGTTTGTAAGATCATTACTTCTGCCTATCAAAACACAACCATATAATCCTGATCAGTGCAACCAAGTTGGTGACATTACTCGACTAAGACATGTTCCTTGTGTGTTTTTGATGGTGCTGCCACAAACATAGAACAAATAAAAGACACAATAGGCCCATCTAAAAGTTCACCCAGGCCCATTATTGGTCCCCCAGGCCCATTAGTGGTCCCCCAGGTTCTCCCTATCATTTAACGACAAGCCACAGGTGTTTCTCTGGGATTGGAGCAGAGAAATAATGAAAAGATACACTTGGAATATTCCTAATTCTTTCTCTTACACTTTCTACTTTGTTTGGTTTTGCCAGGGAAAAACAAGACAGTTAAAAATAAAATAAAAATACAAAGTAGAGGAGAAAGTATAGAGTTGTTTCAAAGTAATGGAAAATAAGAAAGAATAAATAAGAAGTTACTAAGAAATTTAAATTAATGTGAAGAAATAAAAAAATTGTTAATTTGAATAATTATTCAAGTGTTTTTATATTCAAATTAAATATGAATCGACATTTAAATACTTGCCACTCGTTATTTTAAATATCATAATTATTTTTAAAAATTATGCTAATTCGGTTCATTAGTTAATAACAAAATAATTTTATATTCGTAACCAATAAATGAGAGATAGGGAATAATTCATAAAATTTGATACTTATGTTATACATTTTATTTCCCAGACTTCAATGATATCCACATCTACCTCCATATGAGAAATGATTAAAATATCTTTAAATAAAAGTTAAAAATTAAATCCTACTCATCCATTGTTCACACAATCTCTACATACTCATGTTCTCTTCGCCTTTTGTCTGCTCTGCCAAGGGGTTCTCATTTTTAGAATTGTTAATAACTAATATCATAATACATATTTGGTAACTCTAAATCTACACTCATAGGTCACATGTTCAAGAATAATTAATTTTTGGATTAATAATAACAATGTACTATATATATAATTATAAATTATAAACATCTAAAATATAATTTATCTTTCAAAAGATGTGGATAGCAAAACAAGAAAACAGTATTATATTTTAGATTATCCTAAAATACTCTTGGATGGTATAAAACAAAAAGTGTGATGAACAATTCGAGTTTCATGATTAAGCTATATAAAGAGAATAAAAAAAGGGTAATATTATATCTTATCCTTAAGAATTATAAGTTATTGAATAAAAATTGCATTCCACATTATATAATGTGTAGTTATATGCAAATCCAAATTGAATGTTCAAGGAGGATAACATTCAAATTGTTATCGTTTTTTATCAGATAATTCAAAACCTACTAAAACAAATCTATAATACTTTATCTTGAAGTGATTATTTAAAATTACAAATACATATTTTTAAATTATTTTTTGATTCTTCCAAAAATGGAAAATCGTTGGCAACTATAGAAGGAACAACAAAAGGCCAAGAGATATGAAAGCATGGAGGTGAAAGTTTGTGTCAATAGTGAATGAACAATGTGAGTTTACTTTTAACTTTTATAAGAGTATTTTAGTTATTTCACCCTCTATGAGGTGGATATAAAAATTATAGAGGTGCATAAAGAAAGTGCCGCCGTATTAACCCAAACGTTCATAAGCCCATTAGCTTTAATTCAAACTAGACAACAAAAAATTATATATCTTTTACTCTTAAATAAAAAGTACACAACTTATTTTTTCGAAGCATCTACATAATATTATTACAAGAAAAATGTTGCAGGGAGAAATGCACTCGTATCTTTCTCGTCAGATACAAAATTAGATTTTTTTTGTTATTCATTAAAAAAATCGTATTCAAAAGCTTCTTTTAAAAAAATTATTTCATTAATCAGATGTTATATTGTTTAGAACATCTTTAATAACACCTGTTTAACTCCATTGCATGAGTTGTTAATAATAAAATATAATGCAAGTGCATTAACTACAATTTAGATTGTTTGAAATTTTTAGGAGAATTCCTTGTATAAACAATAATTTTTTATGGATTGTTTAGCATTTATATGTGTTAATTTATAGAGAAACATAAGTGAAAAAAAATCTTACTTTTATCAAACTTAAATATAAGAGCAACTCAATAGAAATTGGTTATAAGAGTTATTTAAAATCAATTTTTATTTAATGTAAATCATACTTGAAGAAAGTGGTTTATAAAATGTAGAAGATTGTTTAAAAAACAATTTTTTTTTTTTAATTTATAAGCAACTTTCTTTAAGTTTAAGTAACTCACATATTGATCTACGTTAAAATAATAATGTATTATTAAAAAAAATCCCCTATTACATAATTTTTTTTTAAAAAGCATTGTTTTAATAAAAATATTCTTGAAATATCTTATTAATTTATAATTATTAAAGCATCTTATTAAACTGAGATTCTATTTCTTAAGATTTTTGTAATCCTTGATACTAAATTCCAATTAGAAACAATCTAAAAATAATTAAATTAAATTAATTTGGGGAGAGGATATTAGGCCGAAAGTTCATGGGCTACCGGTGCAGTCCATAGCCCCTGTGGGAGTGATTCTTCCTGCACCTCCATGATGACTTCCTGCATTTTCATAGTTTTTCAAAATTCTCATTTTGAACATAATGAAAAGACTAAAATGTCCTTTCTTTACAGCCTATGGTGTAAAATTTTTTTACATTACGGATTATAGAACCCGCAATAAGTTTTTTAAAATTTGTATATTACGGGTTGTACAACCCGCAATACATTTAAAAAAAAATTTGTAACCCGCAATGTATTTATAAATTATTTTGTTTTGTAAGTTGTACAACCAGAAATATGTTATGGTATAGTGGTTATCACCTTAGTCTTATGTAATAAATTTTGGTCTTTTTATTATGTTTAAAATGAGAATTTTGAAAAACTATGAAGTGCAGGAAGAATCACTCCCCCTATGGGTTTGATTTGCACAATTTGATATCGCAAAATTTGTGGAATAAATGCAGTTTGCAAAAATTAAAAACCTTTAAAAAAATATACCAAACTCTATTTGTGAGGTAAAGAATATCATGTCTTCTGAAGAGAGAGAATTCTTTTTATTGAAAAGTATAATAATTCCCTATTTCTTGTATTTTCTGTAATTCTAAGGAGGAGAAAAAAATCAACTCATGATTATATGGTTCTATAGAGAATGAATGAAAAAAAAAAAAAAAATCTTGGAAGACATTTTGTTTGTCCGAGTCATAATGTAAGATCTTAATTTAATTTATGAGTCCCTGTACCAGACTCTATTTGTGAAGTAAAAATACCATGTTTTGTTAAGAAGGGAAATTTTTTTTTTATTGAGAAGTGTAATAATTCACTTTTTATCGTATTTTCAATATAACCAGATGATTACACACGAGAATGAATGAAAAAAATAATCCTGAAGAACATTATTTAATTTGTGAGTTTCACTGTGCCATATAATTTTAGACATTTTTGTAATTTTTACTCTAATGTAAGGATCTGATAAAACTCACATCTTTGAGTAATATTTTGTTTGATATTATTGTCAGAAATATAGATTTTCTAAGACAGAAAAAAAATGAGTTTTATTTTTATGACTAGAGTTTTACACAAGACCATGAAGCTTTTTATGCCATGTGAGTATTCCAACAGAAAATTATTACAAAAGTAAAGTCTTGACCTTATAATATAACGAGATGAATAATTGTTTATTCTCTTTCACAGTTTCACATTTCACGTGAAAATATACATTCCTCTTCAATTGTTTTGAGCCAAACGAGAACTGCTTAAAAAAAAAATAAACAACAGCACGTATGCAAATTATATTCAGTATCACCCGGAAGAAATAAGATGACAATTATAGTTCTTTTTATACACACCGGAATTAATTATATCCCACAATTCCTGTGTGTGGAGGAAAGTGATAAATCAAAGGGTGGAGGAAATAAATTTTTAGCCTTTTTTCTTCCCTTCTCTTCATTTTTAAAAGATTCTATGGGTTTTGTTTCCGCTGTCTCCTACTTCATTGAAAGTAAATTTTTTTCTCGCCTATTATTCACATTCAAGAAAACTCATAATACGATTGTTTTAAAGAAGAAAAAAATGACATCAATTTATAAAATTGCTTAGTATAAAAGAGACTGAAAAGAATATACATTCCTCTTCAATATATATATATAATTTCATTTTCTTTCTGATTTGAAAGGAAAACATATTTTAATAGAGTTGACATTCATGTTTCCTTTACTTCTCTTAATATTCCAATGAAAAAATTCACTTTTTTTCATAATTTTCTTTCCTCTCACCGTCCTTCCATTTTCTATTTAAACGTACAAACCATTAATCTCAATTTTTTTTACTAAACCAATGATGTCAATTTAACCATAGGTGTGCTCGAATCTATCATGTAATTTTTTTCAGCTAAATTGGTCCAATAAGTCCAAACTGAACTTCATTTACCTGGAACCACAACAAATGGAGTAAATAATAAGTATCAACAAATATTTAACAAAGTTTTATAACTTTTTTTCTGTGTAAAATTGAAAGTACCTTTTTTGTTATTAAAATACACCGTTGCAACAACAAATTACATCAAGAATTATAAGAGTTCAAATAATAATTAAGAAACTAGCTTATTATTCTTTTTACGCTATATCAATTTGGATTGGAGCATATGGTGAATAACTCTTGTAACTTAACCAAACTGGTGTTTAACAGGTGATAATCCATGGTATTAAATAAAAATAAAAAATAATTTTTGTACACACTGCTTGCTTCATTTACTCAAGACAATTTTATGCCAACTAAATAACATTATTATGGATGGTAAAATTCTTGAAAACAAAATTTCTAACATACTAATGAAAAATATATTATTACGCTTGCACCACAATGTAACTAACAGACTAATGATCTAACCAAGGCCATAACCTCTCTATGAGAAAGCAAGACTAATGGAGCATGTAAATGTTATCCTGGCGAAGCATCCATATTTGCAAATTGTCACTTAAGGTTCAAGAGAGCAACTGAAGCCATACGTGTTAAATGATAGCTACATGATTCGATCAAAACGAGTTTGCATGAAAATGGCCAAGAGTTTAAGGTTCAAAGCTATCTGCCAGGAAGAATGGAAGTTCTAATCAACACAAGCCACCCTACAAATTCATGTTCACATTTTATTGGTCGATTTTCATTTTGACTTTCGAACAACCCGAAAAACCATAATATGAAGCAGCTTCATTGGACCCGTTAAGTTTCTAGTCTAAATTTCCAGCAGATCATGTCAGACTATATGCATAACAATTGAATCATATGTGCTTGGATGTATATATGGTAATAAAAGTTTAGAATAATTTCAAATTATCTTTACTCTTCTTATTTAATGCTTTATGAATAGATTAATAAGGAGGAACACATAGTCCACAACAACAACAGGGAAACATGCCGATAAGGTAAATAAATACTAACACATAAACGGCATCAAGATAGCTCAACGAGTTGCATGCATGGAGTCCTATGAGTTATACAACACAATAATGCTATAAAAGGATTAGTCCTTCCAAAGGTTTCAAAATCACATTCTTATCGTACTCTTTACACCACTGCAACTCTCGCAATCATTCTGGGGTTGGCAGCAACATTAAATATTTGGCCTCATGTTCAGATGAGATGCTATCTTTTGGCCAAGAGAACGGTCAGCCTGCATGACAAGTCCAAGAAAAGAACATCATGTGAGCAAACCATACCCAATAGTTCATACACTGATAAATTGACATGCCTAAAATCTATATCTCATTATCTCACCTGAGACCAGTATGATATCCAGACACTGCGGATTTCATGGGTGACACGTGGGTCAGATAAAGCATCAACCCATCGGCGGATATATCTATCTTGCCTGCACATAAGAGAGAACCCGACATTAGACATCACTAAACATATTTCCCATTGAACATATCAGTAGTTTATAACAGGAACCTGTCAGGTGCCCAAGATCGGAATCTCTCTCCAGCCTGCTTGAAGTTGTTCTCCTTCTCAATTCCACACTGCAATAAGAAGTAGACTTGTTCATACATTCTTGCACTAATTAATATCGGCAACATTTCAACAGTTTGACAAGAGATATTTATTATCTTGTCATTTGTTTATAAGGCATTAATCTCTTCTATCCGAAAGCAATGCCAAAAAAGAACACAGCCTAATCTTGTAATTTGTTTCTTCTACAATGAAGAAACATTTAACAATGTTATGGGTCCAATTATTTGCTTCCTTTCTCGTCAGAGCAATTTTACATAATATATTTGCTCAGCAACAGTATTTTGTTTAACAGATTAGAATAGAAAAGCATATCAAAGGAATACACGTTTTGACTAAAGCTTTGAAGTTTGAATTTTCAGAAATTTTTATTAGAATTATAAAATGTGTAATTTGGTTTCTTAGTTTCTTCGACAAACAAAACCGAATCAAAACCGAATCTCACGGCATGTGAATTCCTTTGCTAACAGATGCTCCACATTTGCATTACCCGATTGATAAAATCTAACCTTTTCACGCCTTCCAGAGCAGATAGCAGGAGGTATGGGGAACTTTTCTGCATGACGAACAGGATCATACCTTGAAGGGAAGTAATTGACCTATAAATTGGCAAGGTTTAGTCCCAAGAAAAAAATGCAATAATAACTACAGAATTGATAGCAATATCACCCAATCAGGATGTGCCTGAATTAACAGCAATAATGTAGTTAACAAGGCAACCGGCTTCTCATGCAGGAAACAAATAAGAAGATATAAGAGTTAAACCTTAACTTACCTCCTCATCCCTGTGGATGAAATTCATGAAACCTTCATGGTGATTGTTGTGGTGAGCACACTTGGGAGCATTGGCAGGAAGTTGCAGATAATTTGGTCCAAGCCTGTGCCTCTGTGAATCAGCATAAGAGAATATCCTGGTTTGAAGCATCTTATCATCTGAGTAATATACACCAGGAACAATTATGGCAGGGCAAAATGCAAGTTGTTCATTCTCAGCAAAGAAGTTATCTATGTTCTTATTCAGGACCAAGCGACCAACAGGCTGCAAGGGTACAATGTCCTCGGGCCAAGTCTTGGTTACGTCAAGAGGGTCAAAATCAAATTTGTCTTCATGGGCAGGATCTATTGTCTGAATGAACAGTTTCCACTCAGGATAGTTACCAGCAGCAATCGAATCATGAAGGTCTTGAGTGGCATGGCTATGGTTGGCTCCTCCCACCTTAATGGCCTCTTCCTCCAATAGACACTTCACACCACTCATGGTCTTCCAGTGAAATTTCACATACACTGCTTTCCCAGCCTTGTTGACCAGGGTATATGTGTTAACTCCAAAACCATCCATATGCCTGTAATCTTGTGGAACACCCAAATCATCAAATAAAAAGGAGAACATGTGAAGGCTTTCCGGAAAGTGAGAGAAGAAGTCAAGGATCCTCCAATTCTCCTGGATGTGGTTTTTAGGGTTGGGTTTAAGAGCATGGACCATATCTGGAAACTTCATGCCATCACGTACAAAGAAGACGGGAAGGTTGTTTCCAACAAGATCAAAGTTACCCTGTTTCACAAGGCCAAATTAGGAATAATGTACGATACCAAAGTACTACTGCTGCCATATTTCCTTCTTTTAAAACTTTATGGCATTTCAGACACTCAACTAGCACCTCAGTTACAGTGAGGATTTCTTTAAAGGTTAAACTAAATATTTGATTCTTCTAGTTGTCTCTGTACAATAAAGTTTGTAAGTTTTAGCTATACGAGATGAACTTAGTTTTAAACAGATTATCTTTCACCAACAGCAGCCGAAATATTTTGAAAAAAAATTCCTAAACATGTTCTAACCATGCAATATGTTCATTAATCTATACCTCTCTGGTGTAAAATTTCACAGCAAAACCTCGAGGGTCCCTCAAAGTTTCAGGGCTACCACGCTCATGGATGACAGTTGAAAAACGGACAATTACTGGTGTCTGAACTCCAGGAGCTCGAAGGAAATCTGCACACGTCAGGTGAGAAACGTCATGTGTGACCTCAAAGAAACCCTTTGCACTAGCTCCCCTGGCATGGACAACACGTTCTGGGATCCGTTCCCTGTCAAAGTTTGCAAGCTTTTCCACAAGATGATAATCCTCCAGGAGAATTGGACCTGCCAAAATAGATAAAATAACATAAATTTCCTCTTTTCTGATTAAATAATATTCTTCCGAATTCAATCAGCTATTCAACAGTGTGACAAACACATAATAAGCCACCACCCAATCGGCACCATCGCAAAAGTATAGAAAAAAAAAAAAAAAACGGAATTGACCAAGATATTCCTCCTCAAATAAAAAAGATCATAATCTTTCTCCACGTAATTGTAACTAACATGCTGCAACATAGATGAGTGAAATCAAAGATTAAATCATACATAGACATATACAATCCCTATGATAGAAATAATGCAAAGAATCAATACATGCTAGTTCTATTTGGATAAACTTTTTCATGAATACTAATAAGTTAAAAAATATGAAGGAAAATTAAAGAAGTTTTTCCCACAAAACTTAAATTAATTTATACATAAAATAAAATCAACTTTTAGAGAAACTAAATTATAGCATTTTTACAAATTATTTAATGTATAAGCTAATCTAAGCCAAATGGAAGAAACTTAATTCATTTTTTTTCTCTTTTTTTCTAGGAAAAAAAAGTTTTAGTCTGTACTTTTGGTTAAACATAGTTAAGATCCCAATATTTTAAAATTGATAAATTCAGTCTTCCATATATTTTAGTTCATCTTTCTAAAAATTCACCATTTTTCTAAAGTTAGGAGAATCTAAATACACATATTTTTTAAAAGTTCGAAGACCAGATAGAAAAGTACATGGACCTCACGTTTAACCGAATATTCAAGAACTAAAAACAATATTTTTCATTTTTCTACCCATATATGCTTATTCAAAAGTTTTTCCGAACACGGCTTAGATGTTGCATTCTGAATATTCAGTGAACTGTAATTACAAGGGTAGTAACTAAGTACAAAAACCAGAGTCAGCTATAGTCTACACATACTCATTCACATGGTCCACACGTCCTGCACTAATAGCCCTTACAAAACACGGTAAAGCCCACAAAATTATATTATTTACCAGGATACTACTTCGCTGGCATAAAAAAAAAGGGAGAGTGAACAATTTCAGCAAACAAGAAATCATTCAAATGCGTGATTATGCAACAATTTCAGCTAGGATCGGTACCTCTAGCTCCAACAGTTAAAGAGGAGTTGTTGTTCCAAACAGGAGCACCGGAATTGGTAGTCCAGAAGGGAGAATTGAAAGCGCTGGATGGCCGGTGCTGCATCACACAAACCAGTAAGCAAACAGAGTCTAATAATCGATTCACACCATATCAGTTGCTCAACGAAGCTCAAATTTCAAAGTTTTAATTAACAATAAAAAATCGAACACGTTGAGATAAATGAAACGGCGAAAACAAAGAAGATTCGGAGAGTTTGCTAATGGTGAAATCGGAAAACATTAAGAGAACAGTGAATGGAAATACCTTGTAGGGATCCATGGTAACGGATGAGAGTGAGAGAGAAAGAAGAGGATGAGAATGAGATTAGGAGAATGGCAACGCTATTTCATTTCGTGTGGCAATCGCAAGCCTTACCGCCTTATAAAGACTATTTTTTTTTTTCTTTTTCTTTTCCGAAATTTCATACTTGTCTTTTTTCTTTTTTTCCTTTATAGATTAGCCTTGTTGGAAGACGGAAAAGAAAAACTGACAAAAATTAATGATAATATTTTTAGATAAAGAAAATATTAAAAAGTCAGATTTTGAAATTAAAAACAAATATATTTTTTTCTCACTCCAATTCCTCTCGACCAATTAATTATCCATGAGATAGAGCTTCTGCGGGTATATTATCTATTATTATGCTTCTCATACGGCATTGTATTACAAAAAAGTCGACTATAAATTTCAAATTAATAAATAAACAAGATTTACTTATTTGAAATAACATTTTTATTTTTTATTAATTTAAACTTTTTATTTATTTTAGATTAATTAATTTTTTTTTTTGTAAAATGTGTCTCGTAAGGTATATAATTGTAATTAATTTTCTCTCCTCGTCATCAATATATATATATATATATATATATATATATATATATATACATAATTTTTGTTAAAACATAATTAATAGTAAAAATAAAAGTTAAAGTGGAATGTTTTTTTTTAGAGTTTAACACTTTTTTTAGAAAGTTTAATATTTTTTTTTGTCACATATTTATCCTGATTTTGTATTAATATTTGCTATAGTATATTAAGATAGACATATTTTCTTTACTTAATTATACGTATATTTCAAAATTATTTTTGACAAATGAAATGTAAAATTTGCTTTCATTTTCAATATACCTAAATTTCATCCCAACAAATTTTCACCAACCTTTGAAGAATACGGTAGCATAACCTCTTCGAACGAAGTTCTCGTATTAGTAGACATGGTATTGATGCCTTCGATTTCTTATCCTCCAAAATTATTCAGTTATTAACGAATAAGACAAATTACACCCAAAGTTAAAATATTTCAATAGTAAAAGCCTCTGAAAATAAATTTCTTGTTAAAAATTATTTAAGAAATATATGGTAATATTATCTGAAGATTCATTTAAAAAAATAATATTTTTCTTTTTGAACTGGTGGTATAAAGTTAATGATAACCTAAAAAAATATGCTTCTCCATATTGCAAGAACACACAATAAAAGAGAGAGGGAACTTGTATAATAATGTATATGCTTCTATAAGAGAAGAACAATCAATTTCATGAGAGAATTAAAGTGTACTTATCATCTCATTAATTTATTAATCTAGAGTATTAATGTTAATAGTGAATCATTACTCTTGTGGATATTTATATAATATATGTCTACGTCATTATGTAAATAAATTTCATTGTTTTCACAATTGATTTTTCCATTGTCAGCACGTATCATGTTCGTAACAGTATTAAAGTATGAAGTGTAGGATGATAATGATGAAAATGGATTATATTAACGGGTGACAATAAATCTGACTTTAATTATATTTTATGTCCATTTTTATTTCACTTTTTGCTTAAAATCGAATCGGACCTAAGCAATACGCGAAATCTCGCGAATAACTCGGCGATATTTTATGGGATGTGGCAACTGAGGACCACAGGTATTATTATTATTATTATTATTATTATTATTATTATTATTATTATTATTGATGGATTAGTATATAATGTGTAATATTTTATGGTGAGAATAATAAGCGATAGATAAGAGTTGGATTAAGTTGAGAAAAAAAAAATTAAAATATTTGAGAACGTCCTTCACTCGTGCTTCCTTATCTTTATTTCGGATTTTTCTTTTGAGTTTAGCCTTAGCAATATGGGAGATAGTGACATCGACCATTCCTAACATCCCACGCTACCCAATGTTCTCCAAACAAACATCGCTTAAATTAAATTAAAAGAAAATAGCTTTTTACAATTTTCGAACCTGAAACGAATTAAAAAATGGTAATAGTATTTTTGTATAGTATTTTTAATATTTTTATGTCAGGCCAGTTGAAGTAATATTGTTAAAATTAGATTATTATATTTAAGATATTGTGTATTTTTAATTAAACAATAACTAAGTCTCCCGATATGAATTATTGTTATTAGGTGTACCGTAAGATTTCGTTTGATGACGTCATTATTTATTTTTATTATTTATTTTGCAACTTATCTCTTTAAAATTAATAATGAAATAGTGTATTTTTTGTGGAAGAAATTTTATTCAATAAATTATAGCTGCATAAATCACAGATCCATCACTGTCCTTAGACTCATCCAAGGGGCAGTTTTTGTTTTGGGGGTGCATGTGTTTTTTTTTTTTTTTTTCTTGGTACAGAT
>Ga0209489_106783_pt1 | contig 17944 bp, 4 predicted proteins | sample SiratrowhiteBW_FD_187527 | JGI IMG/M metagenome (GOLD analysis project Ga0209489, IMG submission 187527) | Root nodule microbial communities of legume samples collected from California, USA - Siratro white BW (SPAdes) (version 2) | ecosystem: Host-associated > Plants > Roots > Nodule | place: USA...
TATATATATATATATATATATATATATATTTATTCAGGCTAAGGGGATTCTCTTATCCATATTAGTATTAGTTCAGTAACAAGTAAATTTACAAGACCAATACAATGATGGTATCAAAACTTTGTTTTTTTGTATTATGACCAATACTTATGTTAGGCAATCAAGATAAGAAGAAGGGTTGAAAGAGTGAAAGAGAAAGAGACAGCGATAAAAGAAAAAAAAAATCGAAGTTAGTAAAAAAAAAATCAAAGTTAGTGTCGTTACTCTTGTTTGTATGTTTATTTCAGGATTTTGGTAGAATGACATAAATAACATGTATGTTTCAAATACTAGTATGTTTTACATAAGATGCTTATCATCCACTAATCAGTCCCTAAATTATGTGTGTGCATTATATTTTAAAATTCATTCATCAACCAAAACTGATTAAAATATCTAAAAAATTGTAGAAACCTATTTATAGTTTAACATGTCATGACATGAATCTAAGAAATAAACAAATTGTGTAGATTGTTATCATGAAATCACAAATACGTTAAACGTTAAAAAAATCATGGTTCAATTCGACTTTTTTAAAAAATAAGCTATAAAACAATTTAGTTTAGTTTTACAAGAAAAACAATCCAAGTATTTTATCTAAATTCAGTATAACTTAGTAACAATTTGATGAAGTTCAATTAAATGTGATAGGCGTAAAGATACGACATTTTATGAATAAAGGTACGGGGTTGTATGGCTATAATTAAGAGATTTTAAAATAATTAAAGAATAAATATTTTTTTATTTTTGTATTATAAGTTTATGTTAGATATATCTCATGTAAACTGGATATATAAATAATTTATTATATATAATTGGGTATAAATTTAATTTAAATTTATTTTGTAAGATTGGGTGATACTTAAAGTTTATTTTTTAAAAAGATATTAGAATATGAATTATTTGAATCTTATTTTAGTGAAACGCGAAAACTAAAATTTTCATGACGTAAATTTTGTAAGATTGGATGATACTTAAAGTTTATTTTCTAAAAAGATATCACAATCTATGAATTATTTGAATCTAATTTTAGTAAAACGCAAAAACTAAAATTTTCATGACGTAAATAGGAGAGACATTAAAATTCAATATAATTAGTATTTCGTAGTCGTCTTTTTGGTTTAACTAGTTAGATGTGGATTTGAACATCTATTGGAAAGTGATGTATTTTAAATATTTCTAAGTAACTCATTTAATTCTTGACTATATGTCTTATATTTTTTTGTCTTAAACTAGATATTAACTATGTTGGTTTTCATTAACACTACTTGCAATTTGATTCTTTTTAATCAAAAGATCTATTATTAGAAATATGTGGGGGTAATTTAAAATAATTGTTCATAATAAGTAGTTCTGTTTATGAGCATTTTAACCAATAAATTAGATCCAAAATTTTGATAGGAAAGCACGACAATCTTATAAAATAGTGCATCAACAAGCTGAGATAAGGGATATTAACTAGAAAAATCTGATTAAATTTCACAGTATATACCATCAGTAATAATTTCTTGGCCATTTGTATTAAAACGAACAGAACTTAATTTGTTAGGATTGCATATCTCATGAAAACTAGACTTGTCAACTTACTTGAGATCGAGAAACACACTCATGAACAGTAAGAATCCTATCTTGGTTCAGGTCTGTAATGGAAGTTGGGAAATTCCCTTGCCAGGCGAACCTGCCAAATAGTCCCTTGTCCATTGCACAACATAAAACACAGGAAAATAGTTAGTGAAAATGTAAGAGTGGAGGAATATGTGACATGAAATGTATCTTTCCTATTTTACCTACCTCTATATGTTTGCTTTTGAGGCTCCATTGCCCACCGTTGACAGATCACCGTTTGCAGTACTACTGTGAATATTTTTTGATAATGTGATGTGTAAAGTTAAAGTTAAACCAAGACCGCCGCATAGATGCATTTTTGAGGTTAGGGTTTCCGGATTTTTCATGTGTTAGGGTTTCCGCGTTTTGAGGGTGTATTGCTAACAGAAAAAGTAACTTTCCTTCTTCTTGGGCCTATATCTTCCCTCCAACCCGCATCCTTCCTGCACCTACACATTTTCTCTCGCACCTTTATATATTTATCACATTGACCAATATACCACTAATAAAGTATTAAATAAATTTAAATGACACATATCCAATAAATTATAAAAAAGAATTATTTTAAAAACATTATTTTAAAATGTAATAAACTATTTTAATGATACATTAAATATTATTTTAAAAACATAATAACAATTTATGTATCATAGAACATGAACTTGAAAAACATATGAAATTCATATAACACAATTTATTCTATATTATATAAATAACCTAATATTATTACATTATTCAATATTTAAATAGAAATATGCTATCACAAATTACTCCTACTCTTTTCTCTTTTTTTTTCATTTTCTAATTTTCTAATCTTCTAAGTTGATTAATCTTTCTTAAACATCATTTGAAATCTTTTGTCTACAACAATTTTTATGTATTTGATTAATTTATCAATAACAATATATATAGACATGATTTAAGTAGTAACCCAAGTAGAAAAATGTAAATTAAAAGATTAAAGTGAATACTTGATATTATATATTAATTGAAATAGTTATTTTCTTAACAAATTTGACAAGCGTTAATATAACATAGGAAATACAACTATGCATGGATGTTTTATGGCTTCTTCTGATGTCCAGCTTTCCAATATGACAAACTTGCATGCAGCAAAGCAGTGTTCCACATACGTTTTGTGCCTTCTTCTGGAAATAATTAAGAAAAATGGTCCTTTTCTATAATTTCAACCAAATCTTCTTTTTTCGAAAACCAAAGCAAAGGGTTGCACTTATGCAGAAATAATGACAGAAAGTGATTCATGGTTCTTGGATACAAATGGCAGCCATGCAAGGTTAAATATGATTGGACTTATGCAGGCTGCTGCAACACACTAAATGCTGCTCAGATGTATTACTTATCTCAACCAACTTTTTTTTTTATTTTTGTTTGACTTTCTAAATAGATTAATGTAATTATTCCTCGATGGATGGGCATCCCAAATGCCAAGAAGGCATAAAACCTTTACATAAAATCAAAACACTTCAATTTATAACGTTAGTCATATCGCTCAAGCATTCAATTTTCAACGTTAGTCATATTTCTCTCAAGCAAACATCTTTGCAGATATACATTTTCTTGAGTTCAATCCTAGAGGTTTGCTCTTCAATTCTAGATATGTTCGAATTTATCTCATATGGATTTAGTTTCTGCTTCTCTTACTTTCGAAAATGCCTCTTCCTTTTATTTTAAAAAATACTTGCTGTGTTTATATTTAATTATTCAATTTAAAAAAATTCAGAGATGGTTATTACTAAATAAATGTTATTTTACTAACAAAAGGCATGCATGTAACCAATAATCTGATATATATATATATATATATATATATATATGATGGCCCAAAAATGTTACCATAAGTGCAATATAATGGACTAACGATATATATTTGTAGGTTACCATTCACTTGAGCTGATATATATTGCTGGCAAAATCTGTTATATTCATAAACTAGCTAGATTGATGACATCACTTTCTCTTCTTTCTTCCTCTTTAAAAAGTTTTCTTTGTTTTGGGTGCTAACTTTTGCTACATGTTGCAAATTGAATCATTTACTTCGTGTCAGTAATTACATTTTTTTTTGGTTTGGGACTGCTATTAGGTATTGTTTGTAATTTTATTAATATATGTTATTTTATAAAAATAATCTTTCCTATTTTACATACCTCCATGTTTGCTTTCCAGGCTCCGTTGCCCAGAACTGGGAGATCACCAATGCTGTCTTTAACAGTTATTGCACGTAATGGAGCACCGTTTGCCACATTACGTACAGCATTTTTATCTGTTCAAGTTAAACAAGTCACCAACCGCCGCCGTTCGTCACAGCCGCACATGCCCTTTCATATGTGTTAGGGTTTCCACATTTTTTAGAGTGTGTTGTGCACATAAAAAGTATCTTTCCTCCTACCCGTATTACCGTGCAACTGACAAAAGAATAATCTCAAACCTATACAGTATATTTTCTCAATGTAATATATATCGAACATTGAAAAAGATATATTAACAAACGATAGACTAATATATATATATATATATATATATCCAACGTATAAAGTGAAAAATAATGTTTTCCAAACTTAAAAGCATTATTTGTTGAAAACAGAAGTATTAATATACTACATAGTACGTTAATAAGAAATATAATCTACCTATTAAAAAGTAAACAATTATTGACAAGAAGATAAAACTAATAATAATAACATCATTTATTTATCATAAGAAAAAATTGAGATAAATGGAAAAAATTTATTTTAAGAACTAAGAATATTTTTCACAGTTTGTGATCAAAACTTTAAAGCACAAAAAAGTTATGTCAGATCTTAAAATGTGAAAAAATGTAATCTGGAAAAATGTGCAAAAATGTGCAAAATGGAGATCATGATGCATGGATTAACTTATGCATGAATTAAGTAAGGTAGATCCGGTGCCAACAATTATGTATGATCTAAATTACTTAAATGTAATCACAAGGAAAATCGCGCCCGTGGTATCTATGTAAAATGTTTTGTTGATATGTAAAATGTTTTGTTGCTTTCCATAGTAATTGAAATCTGAGTGGCAACTAAGTTCTAGATACCATCTTCAATTTAAAATAGTCGGATAACATCAAAAAATATTTGAACTACTATAAACTCTACTTCAACATGGTGCTCTTTTCCTTTATATAGTCTAATAATTAATCATAATTATAAAAATAATTAATCATAATTATACCAAAATCATGCAGAAGCTAAACTATATCAAAACTAATTGTATTGTTAATATATTTCATTCAAAATGATATATAAAAAAATGATAAATTAACATATTAAAATTGTGAAAAAGTTAACAAGCAATTCACGTCTTCCTTATTAGGCAACAAATTTTATTCAAATTATTATGAAACTGATATAAAGATGTTGTTAAAAATGTGATCAGTAATACACTTGATATATCCAATGAATTAATTTGTTGATAAAATTTATCTAATACTTGTGGACTCAAAACAATCAATTGAAAGTAATTTTAATTTAAACAAAAGAAAATTTCATAATAACTCTCACATTCACTTGAATTCAGACTCAAAACAATCAGTTTTGAGTACAAGTATTAGATAAAGTTCATCAATAAATTAATCCATATATATATCTAAGTATTTTACTTATTACATCTTTAACAACATCTTCATATTAGTTTCATGCTAATAATAATAAACTTTTTTATAAACTTTTTTTCCCATTTAGTTATATGAAATTGTGATCACGCAATAATTTGAATAAAATTTGTTAAGAAGGAAGACGTGAATTACTTGTTAATCTTTTTACAATCTTAATATGCTAATTTTTCATTTCTTTATATATCATTTTAAATCAAACAGATTAACAATACGTTCATTTTGGTATAGTTTAGCCTTTGCATAATTTTGGTATAATTATGATTAATTATTAGATTATATAAAGCAAAGGAAAAGAGGATGAATTGGAGTTGACCGTAAGCATGTTCAAATATTTTTTCATGTTACCTGACTATTCCGATTAAAGATGGTATGTGGAATTGGTAAAGAAAGTCACCCAGATTTTAATTACTATATATGGAAACCAACAAAACATTTTACATAAATTCTAACGGCGTGACTTTCGGTGTAATTTCATATTTAAAGTAATTTAGATCAACAACATAATTGTTGGCATGAGATGTTACCTTGCTTAATTCATGCATCATCATCCTCATCTTTGCACACTAGAGTTTGGATTGCAGCTTTCAGAGTAGATAGGATTAACCTGCAGATTAAAATTTTTAATAGGTGAATTATATTTCTTATTAACGCACTATGTAATATATTAATACTTCTGTTTTCAAAAAATAATGTTTTCAAGTTTGGAAAAAAATAAATTTTTCTCGTTATTTTTCACTATATACATTTGGATATATATAGATAAAGGAGTTGAGTATTTTCCAAAATAAATAGTTTTTAGGAATGCCTTTGATTGTGTTGAAAATAGTTAACAAACTATAAAGAATTAAAACTAATAAGAATAAAATCTGAAACTTCCTAAAATATTTCAATAAATGCTATTAAATTTATCAGTATTACTAAAAAAATATGCAGTTGATTTAAAAGTATTTTACATTTAGATGAATAAAAATTACATTCATATGTTATGTAGTTTTTCCCATTTGAAATTTTCAAAAATTTCCCCCTACACCTTTGTTGTGTATTGGTGACTTAGAGTGAGTAAAGAGGTCTACTTAGTATTAGTATTATATAATTTACACATTCAATATTGTTATATGTTTATTCTCATTTGTTTTGATCGAAAATTGAAGTGACATCTGAACGAGGTTGATTGAAGCCGACTTCATATAAGATACTTCGCCTGCATAAGATACTCTGACGTTTAAATTAGTTTAGAGTAGGTGAGAGGAGTGAGGTGAAAAGTATGTGAGTATGAAAACTGAGTGATACTTCCTGTGATGAGTGGTATCTATATAGGTTATGAGTTGATTTGTTAAACCCAAGTCCAAGATAACAGAAAAGAGATTACCAAGTTGTTGCAGATGGAACCTGAGATTTGGAGAAAGTTAAAGTTAGGATGTAATGATCCTTACATCTCCGAACATAATCATAACTGACCCAAGAATATGATTAAACTTGTAAATATGATTAAACTTGATATTCACAAGTTTAGAACATCCAATTTCTCAATTACATTCAATTTTTAACATGATATTCATAAGTTCATAGCGAATAGAATATATATCATGTTAAAAATAATATTAGCAACACATTACCTTTAAGACACTATTATTACATAAATTTATAAGACTCTCGTAAATACAACACCAATATTGCATTAGTGAAAACAGACCTATATGAAATTTGCCCAAAACAATTCATATAAACAAACTCCGGATCAAGGTATAAAAGTCCTACAACATGCTTCACTTAAAAGCCCGTGACAAACCTTGTGCCTTTTAAATTTTTTAGCCCTGCAACAAATGTAATATACTAAAATGTAAGATCTGAATAGGGCATTAAAAGTTTTATATCAAAGTTCTTAGAAACTATTTCATTATCATTACACTATAATTTTTTAAGTGTCTTTTTGGAATCCAATTTCATATTTCATTGTATTTCTTAAAATAATATCTAAAGTAATGATATGCGATCATTTTTCTCTCAAAACATATTCAACGTAGTGAATCTAACTTTGTTAACTATTTACCATCATGTTCGTGGATAAAATAAAGAATGCAAACTTATCAGTCTCATAAACCAATATCTGAACTCACAAGAATAATCTACTAATATTTAAGAAAATAATTCACCTTGAGAAAATATACTTGTCAATCTCATCCTTCTTCGTAAGACTATAAAGAAAACATCTTTCCTTAGGAGAAGTAGTAGTTTCATCCTTTGTTTTGATACAACATGTTTTTCTCTTTTAGAAAATTTACTAGAACTGAGATCATAATAATATCATCATTCAAAAAATTGAAGGTATGGATTTTGAGAATCAATTTGGTGACAGAACAACATGTTCACCAATGTAACTTTTAAACTTCCAAAATGCTTTGCCATTATCTCCTAAAAACTCAAGCTTGATTTTTATAACATGAGAACTACTTTTCTCTTTAACATTAAATCAAAAAATAATAACCCTTAGAATAGCAAAAACATTAAACTTACAAGATATAAAGCAACAATATATATGCAAACTTTCTAGTTTGGCCTCGTCAATAGTACTAATATATTTACAAAACAAAATTATCTACATATATTCTATTTTCTATTTTCATTATCAAAATATTTATTTCATTATCAAATCAAGACCTAGCTAGATGTTTAATAAAATACAAAAAATTTAAACTAAGAAATTAAATATCTTTAAAATATTGTATAAGCTAATCTTGTACCAACGTGTGTTTGTCATACATATTAGTTCTTTTTCATCCTAGTATAATCATAAAACAAAATCAATATTTTATTGTGCTAATGATTACCTGTGGTGTAGGTCTTCATCCTCACCTCTTAGGAATGGATGTGATTCATTGTTGAAACATATGATGGATTTAATTATGAAATCTTATCATATACTTAATGAATTTTCTTTGGATTGGCTTCAAGAAAGCATTGATGGATATTATAAGTTGGATTTGTTTTAAATTGATGACTTTTCTTTGTGACGAATCTTTGAATACTTGATTAAGTATTTCAAGTCTAATTAAAAAATATTCTTTTGTTTTACATATTTTTCTTTTGTTTTATTACTCTCACTACTTTATCCTCATTTTTGTTATCTTGATATTTAAACTGGTTGGAAGCATGCTTAATATGTCAATGAAACTGAAGAGTTATATTCAAGAGGAAAATTGAAGGTATCTAAATGAAGTGAAAGAAACAAAACTTAAGTTTTGCTATCGCCAAGCGACTTGACTGTAGCAACCTCAAGTTTTGCTTGTTTTACTTTTGTACGTCTTGAATTTTTCTCCTAAACATATTAAGCAAGTTTTCAAACTTTAAATGATATTAAGACAATAAAAACAAGAAAAAAAACGACAAAATAATAAAAAAATAAAGTAGTGAGTAATAGGAAAAAAAGAAGAATAAAAAAAATATAATATTTTGTATCTCAACTTAAAATATTTAATCAATGTTCAAAGCTTCATTACAAAGAAAAACTATCAGTTTAAAATTTTTAGACAAATCCAACTTATATATATATATATATATATATATATATATATATATATATATATATATATATATATATATATTGACGCCTTCGAGAAGTCAATCCACAGGAAAATCATCTAGATGTGTCAATCATGAACTACTTTCATTCCTAGTAGGTAAGCATCTATATCAAAGTTATTCATATGAAACTTTAATTCAAATATTTAATAAAAAAATTAATCACTCACAAAACTCCAAACAAATGTTATAAGAGATAACTCACTCATTTCCTGCATTGTTTAGAATTAAGGCCAACACTATAACATAAAATTAATCAATGAAGTATTTTGTCCATGCATACTTTGTTTCCATACTCATTCTTCTAATATGCTCCAGCTTCTCCTTCCTTGAGATCAAGAATATGATTAAATTTAAAATTATAAATATGAATAAATGGAAGAAATACGTGATAAATATATTGTGAATTTGTACAATTAAACAAGATATTGTTTTTAATCAAATGTGTTAACCACAGGTGATTTTGGAAAGGGGATGGACAAAAAGAAATACCATATTTTTTTCACAGTACGTTCATTCGGTGGTGGTAAGACAGTCGTCACTAACCTTATTCAATCCTAAAGCTTCTTAAGTCTTTTTAAAAGCAAGCATTTCTGCAACACTCTCATAACAAGATTCCACGCCAAAGTCTATTTTATAACAAACTCATGGATACAATACAATATCAAATAATAAAATTATTTAATTTACTTAAAAAATTATATATAAAACAAAGAACATAAACATATTATATGAGTATGCATAAAATATAATATTGAATAATATAGACATCCAACTCAAATTTAAATTTGTAAATGATTCATAGAGGTTGACCTTTTTGAGAAATAGAACTACGGTTCACTTAAAGTTTATCTAAAATGTTTTTTTTTTTTTTCAACAACAGTTTCCTCCTTCAAAGTGCATGTTTAAAAAATGAGGGTGCAGAAGAAAGAAGCCAGATGAAAACACTAACTTAATCACCAAAATTTGAAAACTAACAGACGTAAATTAAGACTCACTCTACCACTTCAACAAATAATAATAAAAATCTAAATTCTTATTACTTTTTCTCTAGAAGAGACATTTTATATTTATATATATATATTATAAATACAAAACTTCCCTTATATAAAAAAAGAGAGATAGATTATCTAGTGGTACCATAAGAATAAATATACAATTTTGTATAACTTTTATTAAGATTAAGTGGTATCTTTACTAACATTCTTTTATAGAGTACCGTTAAATAATGAATTATTCTACAGATAAAAATGGTGTTATTAATTATGTAGATATTTGATAATGGCCATGTATCCCTGAAATTAAAATTAAAATTCTCTGTTATCATTTTTCACTATTATCAATTTTCTATTTCTTTTCCTATTAACATGCTAAAATATTTTAAGTTTCCCAAATATATTGAAATAAAAGGGAAATCAGATGTACATTTATACAATAATATTAAATTTTGTAATTATGTATTTAAAATCTAGGGTCCAACATTATTTTGACATGCTTTAAATTTGTTGATAAAAAGACATGTTTTAAATTTTAATTTGTTTTATTTTGAACCATAGTTTACAAATTAAATCATATTTTGAAATATTAAACTTAATTTTAAGATTGTATTCAAGACAATCTTATAAATTAGTGCATCAACAAACTAAGATAGAGGATATATTAACTGGAACTTACAATAACACAGAAGTTTCATTAGAGAGCAGAGACAAATTACAAACAAATTACCAATGCACCACCAAATTTAATTTAATTTATGTCAAGACAGATGATCAAATTTCACCTATGTAGCATCAGTATCCGTGTTTTGTTTTTTAAATACTTCAACAAATACTAATATAAAAAATAAAGAACAAGATATTCAACTTTACAATTGTCTTAGAATTAGAGGTACCATAACAAAATATTCATCTAGATTATCTTGTATTGCTAAGATAACAAAAGTGAAGTTTATTAATTAGATGTCAAATTATAACTTTGAAAGTAATTATTTTATCCCATTTGAGAACAGTGGCAGATTAGAATTGGAAGGCAGAAATTACTGAAAAAACAATTAGAACATATTCAGAAACTAGCATGTTAAATCAGAAATAGAACATATGAGAAGGTTTAATAGCTTAAAGCACAACCTGATTCAACAATATAACATATGCAGTTACAATAACTTTTATATAAAAATCTTTTCATTTAACTGAGCTTATTAGAAAAGTTTTATTCATTTTTGTCATAATAACCATTCATGCATAGTAAATACAGTAATAAAACTAAACCAGTCAGCACCGCAATGCATAGGAAGATTCTAGTAATAGAGGGTATGTGTGTTAGGATTAACAGTTTTGAGGGCGTGTTATTGTAAAAGGTAAAAGTGAAGTTTGTAATTAGGATTTCGTATTCCTAAAGCGGCTAATGAAAAAGACAGTTTATAATTAGGGTTTTGGTGTTCCTAAAGAGACTAATGAAAAAACACTTTATTCAAAATTTCAGAGGTGAAAGATAAATAACTGCTGCCATATGTAACTTTCCAATTTAATTTTCCCTCCAACCCCATTCTTCCTGTGTCTACACATTCTCTCCCTGCACCTCTATACCTTCTTCTTCCTGTGTCTACACATCCTCTCCCTCTCTATACCTTCAGTCACCAATATACCACTAATCAAAAAAGTTAAATAAATTCAAATGTCCCATATCCAATAAATTATGGGAAGAAAGTTTTAAAGTAATTTTAATCCCAAAAACAAATTTTCATAATAATTTTCACATTCACTTAAATTCAAACTCAATTGATTGTTTTGAGTGGATCCGTATTAAATAAAGTTCATCAACAAATTAATCCATGCGTGCATAATGTATTTTACTTATTACATCTTTTAACAACATCTTCATATTAGTTTGACGTTAATAATTATAAAATCTTTTTTTCATTTACTTTGTCATCTCATAATAATTTGAATAAAATCTGTTGCCTACAAACTCCGAATCAAGGTATAAAAGTCCTACAACATGTTTTACTTAAAAGCCCGTGACAAACCTTGTGTCTCATAAATTTTTTAGCCCTGCAACAAATGTAATGTACTAAAATATAAGATCTGAATAAGGCATTAAAAATCTCATATTAAAATTCTTAGAAACTATTACATTTTCATTACATTATAATTTTTAAAGGTTTTTTTAATCCAATTTCATATTTCATTGTACTTCTTGAATAATATTTAAAATAATGATAGGCGATCATTTTTCTCTCAGAACATATTCAATAAATCTAGCTTTGCTAACTATTTGTTATCTAGTGGACGAAATAAAAAATGCAAACTTATAATTCACCTTCAGAAAATACTCATCCTTCTTCATAAGACCGTAAACAAAACATCTTTCTTTACGTGAAGGAAGTAGTAGTTTCATCTTATGTTTTGATATCAACATGTTTTTCTCTTTTAGAAAATTTGCTACAACTCAGGTCATAATGATATCCATCATTTAAAAAAATTGAACGCGTGGAATTTGAGAATCAACTTGTGACAGAAATAAACTCAGTATATAAAGCAACAATATGTACGCAAACTTTCTAGTTTGGCCTCGTCAATAGCACTAATATATTTACAAAACAAAATTATTTACACATATTCTATTTTCTATTTTGACCAGAATAAGAATATTTATTTCATTATCAAACCAAGACCTAGCAAGAGGTTTAGTAAAATACAAAAAATTTAAACTAAGAAAATAAATATCTTCTAAAATATTGTGTAAGCGAATCTTGTGCCAACATATGTTTGTCATACATATTAGTTTTTTTTCATCGTGGTATGATCATAAAAAGAATCAATATTTTATTTTGCTTTCAAGATTTTGTGCTAATGATTATTTGTTTACAATTTTGAATTAGAGATTTTTGTACCACACCAATATATTTTGATCTAAAAATATATGAAAATAGAGAATTTTAGACAAGATAACATGATCGATGCATAATTCATAATCAACTAATCACGACATATCTCATTTTCGAATTGTGACCTTTCACTTAGCATCTTAATATGTGCTTCATCAACCTTACTTCTTATCATTATAAAAAAAAATCATCCTTCTCCATCCAAAAAAAGAAACAATTGAAAAAACAACTTTAAACTTCTCATTAAGAAACTTCTGCGTAAGACAGTTTACCTGTATATAACATGCAAAAGAAAGAAATTATTATGCACCAATGTAACAAGAAGGATAATTCACATAACCTTAAATTTTATTCTTTCACTCTTTTTGGGCGCCTTGAATTTTTTGTGAAATTTTTGATGTGTGGGAAATATATTTTATGGGCCCTCTACCTAATTCTGCTGGATTTTAAATCTTACTGACTCTTGACTATGTATCCAGGTGGATAGAGGCAAAAGCTACAAAGAACAATGATTCCAGAATTATTTCTAAGTTCCTCAAGACTAACATTTTCTACAGGTTTGGAGTGGTTGTGATTAGTGATCAAGGGAGTCATTTTTGTAACTAAATTATTGCTACTCTACTTCAGAAATATGGAGTTAATCATAGAATTTCTACACCTTACCATCCACAAACAAATGGGTAAGGAGAGGTTTTTAACAGAGAAATGAAGAAACTGTTACAAAAATTAATCTAGCCAAACAAAAAGAATTGGAGTGAATATTTGGATGAAGCACTATAGGCTCAAAGAACAGCATATAGAACTCCACTGGGAAGGTCACCTTTTTGGGTAGTTTTCGAAAAACCATGTCACTTACCTGTAGAGATAGAACATAAGGCTTATTAAGCTGTCAAGAGATGTAATATGTATTTACAAGAAGCTCGAAAGCAGAGGAAACTTCAACTACAAGAACTGGATGAGATTAGATTAGAGGCTTATGAAAATTTCAGGATTTACAAGGATAAAGTGAGGAGGTATCATGACTTGAGGATTTCAAGAAAAAAATTTAATAGTGGAGAAAAGGTATTGTTGATAACTCAAGAATGAAGTTAATTGCTGGAAAATTGAAGACAAAATGGGAGGGACCATTCACTGTGGTGCAAGCTTTTCCATATAGAGAAGTGGAAATACAGGAACTAAATTCTGGGAGAACTTTCAAAGTTAATGGGTATAGACTCAAACATTTTCAAGAAGGAATAAAAGAAACAGAGGCATAAGAAATACAATTGCTAGAACTATTATTTGAAGATGGGGAACTGATTGAGTATTGACTGAATTTTTTTGTTTTACAGTTAGTATTTTTCTCTGAGTCATAAATTTGAACTGTTTTGAGTTTACTAATGTAATATTTTAGACTTGTGCCGGTTTTATATTTTTTTTTTGCAGGTGTTGTTCTTTTGGATCACTTGTACAAATTTGAAGACACAAAAGGGAGTGCTAATAAGAGTTTGATTTTAAGTTTTTTTTACAGAGTCTTTTGAATGATTTGTTTTTCTCAAATTCTATTTTCTTTTTGTTGCTTATCACATCGACGACAATGTTTGTCTAAAGCGTGGAGATAAGGGGATTTTAGTTTCTATTTTTTATTTCTATTTGCTGTTTTGAAGACATTTGCTGTTTTAGTTTTTTATGACTTTTAGTTTGTTAGTTTCAATCTTGTTTTTAGGATTGTTGTTTTTGCATGTTGTTTTTAGGTTGTAGTAGCCAAGTACGATAATGTTCTAGTTGTGTAGATTTTTTTTACTAGCTTTTACCTTTAATAGCTTTGTTGCTTTAGTTTTCATTGAGTTTTTTTTTTTTTAGTCATATTTTTTATTCTGGTATTTTTTTTAGTCATATTTTTTATTCTGGTATTTCGAATTATTAGATTCTCACTTTTTTTAGTTGTTTGTAAATAAATTATTTTCACTATAGTTTTTCATTCAATAAAAAATGTTTTGAATCATTTGAGTAGTTTTCTATTTTGTTAGTCTAAGTTGAGAGTTTCTAAAACTGATTGACCTGTTCACACGTTGAGCTTAGTTAGTCTTTAATGAAAAATGAGATTTTTGGGATAATTTTGATAGCATTAGCCCGTGTGAGACTTGAGCTTAATTTCCTTTTGTGTGATTCACTTATAGTTGTAGCTATTCTAGAACTTGCATTGACTCTTTTGAAGTTGTTTGTTTTATATGCACTTTTGAGATGATCTAAGCTATTTTTTTTAGCCACTTAGCCAAACTGCCTACCTTGCATCATTTTCCATTTAACTCCCTGTTTTAGCCTTATTGACCTTTTCTTGATGATTTTTAGCTCATTACAAGCCTTGAAGTCTAAAAAACCATGATAACCCTGATCTGAAAATTTTTAAAAGGCTGTGAAATTGTCTTGGAAAATGGTTTAGAAGATAAGTGTGGAGGTGTTATTGTAAGCTCATTGAGAAATTTTGAAAAAGTGTTAATATGAAAAAGAATAACAATGAGAAAAGCAGTTTGGTATATGTGATATAAAAAAAAAAGTGTCAAGAAAGAGACATGAAAAATGAAAAAAAAAAATTGTTGTGGCCTGAATTGAAAAGAAAAATGAAAAAAAAATAAATATATATATATATAGAATAGTGAAAATGAAACAAAGAAAGTTGGTTTGAGTTAAATTGAGATAGCCTTCTACTTAATCTTTGAAAACCAATTTTCCATGATTCTTTAATTTTTCCAGGTTTTAAACCCTGCATCCTTTTTATTTCCCACTCTAACCTTGGCCACTTTACAAGCCATACAAGAAGTCCTTTTGATCTTGAGTGCATGTAAAGTGAACAGTGGAATTTAGAGGCTTTTCAAGCCTATGGTAATGGTTACAATTGTGTAATGATGAGCTGAAAACAAATGAACCTAAACACTTTAAGAGGATATGTGTGAAACACTTATTGGGAGGAGATTGTCACCACTGTTCCAAAATTGAGTTTGATTGTAGATTTTCCTAAATTTGAAGTGTGACTCGGGTTTTGAAGGTTAAGAGATTAGAAATTTTCACTGATGAAATTGTTGTGTATTCACTGTTTTGATTTGTTTCTAGATTTTCTATAGTTTTGTAAAAAAAATTCTTTTAGTTTTCTTTTCTTGTTTTTGCTTGGAAGTTCAAAAAGGTTAAGTGTGGAGATATGATAACACTTGTTTGATTCATTTTTTTTTAGATTAATTGCATGATTTTAGGATTCATTTTGTTGTTATTTTTAGTTTTAAATAAATAATTTGTATTTTTAGAAAATTTAGACATTTTACTAAACTTTGGCTGATTTTTCTGTTTTAGTAGATCTTTAACTGATTTGTAATTCTTGGGTTGTTAAATTTCAGAAGCAATTAAAGGAGCTGAAGAAAAAATCAATTTACACTGCAGGAGAAAGTTGAAGGTGAATTAAAAGGAGGACTTGCTACACATTTTTGGAATATGAAGGGGCAATTTTTGGAATATGAAGGAGCAATTTTCGAAACTTTAAGAATGCATTAGCTATTAATATATACCATTCTTTAGTTTGGTTTTGAAAAAAAAAAAAGAATTTTATGACTTTTGCTTTTTTTGGAAATTAGAGTTGAAAACTTTGGAATGAAACTTTTTGCATATATCACGTGAGTCTTTGAGTGTAATGGTGTACTTCTAAAGAGTTGAATAGTGAGAGAAATGAGAAATGGTTGCACGATACCCATTTTTTACATCTTCTAATTGTTTCATCTTCGAGTGTCGCTCCTCCATTTTCTTTCATCTTCAAGAGTCATTTTTTCTTCTATTCAAGTTCTTTAATCTTTCTTTTGCTAGTGTTGTATGCTTAATCATTCTTTCGTTTTACTATTTTCATTTGCTATTTATGTTTTTTAAGTTTTGTGATTTAATTTAGGGTTTAAATTCTTCAATTTCTCATTTTCATTTCTCCAAGCTTATTTCATTTCCGCACTTTATTGTTTTGATTCACGATTATTTTGTTTTGATTGCTATTTAGTTAGGAACGAAAATGATGATTGACGGTTTTTTTTCTTTCAATTTTCTTTTATGCATTTCTTCTTTAATCTGTCTTCTTAGTTCTTTTCTTTTATTTGTTTTGTTTTGATTGTAGATATGTTCTTTTACTAATTTTTCAAATTTTAAGTTTTAAATGTTTTATTTCCAATTATAATTCAGTATTAGATTTTAGATTTTACACTGTAATCCATTTTATGAATCAAATCCATTATTTTTAATTTGTCAAAAGAAAGAAAATCTTTCAATAAAATATTTATATTTTTTTGGATTCACCTAGGTTGATTCTATATTACACTAAAAAAAACTTAGTTGTAATTTTGAAAAGTGAATGTCACTAAACGGTTTATCAGACTGCTTATTAATGTAATAGGTAGATATTATACACATTCACCTTCCAATACACATTACAATATCACCAGCAAATATTCTAACCATAATTTTATAACACAAAAGACCTTACCTTACTCAAATGATCACTTTTCCTTTTAGATAGACATTCAATTTTTCAACCACATGGTTCCTAATTCCTAATAATATATGAATGTTATGTTGAAATCCATTGGTTTGTAATATATCTATTTTCTTGGACTTTGCACGAAATTGAAGATAGTATGATTCTCCTTCGATTAGCGCATCTATATGATCATCTTTTGTCGTGTATCCCTCGTATCTATATGATCATCTTTTGTAGTGTTTGTTTCACTCGTGTCTCTCTTTCATTTAATATTACTTGTATTAGAAACAGTATTATCTTTGTTTCACCATGACAAATTAGACAAAACAAAAGAAAGTACGAAAGTAGGTTGAAAATATTTCTTTGCATTCTAATATTGAAAATTGATAGCCATATAAATTAACAACCTTTATAAATTAACAATTTAAAAGGTATTTCTGAAATTTGATACATATAGTGTACAGTCTAAAGTGTTTTTTCTCAACGACAGTCTTAACATTTCCACATCACTTGAAGGTGATTTAAAACATGATGATGCAGGAAAAAAACTGATGAAAACACTAATTTAGTCTACCAAAATTTGAATAAACTCGAATGTAAAATAAGACTCACTTCATCACTCTAATTAATAATAGTAAAAATCTAAATTCTTCTTACTTTTTTTTTAAAGAGGTGTTTTGTATTTATAATATATATA
>Ga0209489_106785_pt1 | contig 17930 bp, 5 predicted proteins | sample SiratrowhiteBW_FD_187527 | JGI IMG/M metagenome (GOLD analysis project Ga0209489, IMG submission 187527) | Root nodule microbial communities of legume samples collected from California, USA - Siratro white BW (SPAdes) (version 2) | ecosystem: Host-associated > Plants > Roots > Nodule | place: USA...
TCGCTCTTCTCCTGAGTTCCTCACTCTCCTCGCTCATCATCACACCAATCGCTTTTCCAATCTCTTCTCGTTTCACAACTTCATTCCCAAACTGGTTCCAGTTTCTCCACTCTTTCGCCCCCACTGATACCCCAATCTTCAGCACATCCACCACCAGCTTCTCGTTGAAAAAGTGCTCCGCAAACAGAGGCCACGTCACCATCGGCAACCCCGCGTTCATGCTTTCCACCACCGTGTTCCAACCACAGTGAGTAACCATTCCTCCAATCGCAGGATTCTCTAGTATCAGCAACTGCGGCGCCCAACCCCATATCAGATACCCTTTCTTGTTTTCCTTCACTCTCTTCTCAAACTCTTCCAAAAACTTTTCTTCTTCTCCACCACCCCTATCGTTTTTCCTCACCACCCACAGGAAATCTTTCCCTGAATCTTCAAGCGCACGCGCGATTTCAACAAGTTGGGAGTACGGAAACTTGTTCAGGCTCCCAAAACTCACGTACAAAACGGAACCCTTGGCCTTCGTGTTGAGCCACTTAAGCCACCCTTCTTCTTCTTCTTCCTCTTTAGCGTACCCTCGTGCAGCCTTATCCGAAGCATCCTGGTTCACCCACAACGAAACCGGTCCAACTCCCCAACTCTTGTTCCCCATGACGCCCTTGTAGTGCTCGTAGTAAGCACTCTCGAGGTCATAGAAACTGTTGAAAAGAGACCCGTAGCTCTTTCTTTCTGACTCCTCAATCGTTTTCATCAACTCCGTGTATTGGTTCGGAGATCTGAGCCAATCCGGCAACTGCAACCGCGTCATCTCCAACTTATCGGGCAACCCAGGTATCACAAACCTGTCGCTGTCGGATTCCGCCGCAAGATGGGGTTTATACTGCTCCACCGCGAGCGCAGCGGAGTGTGCTAGATAACTTGCGGGGTGAAAGATGATCCTGGGAATCCGGAGCTTGGCGGCGGCTTCGACAGTCCAAGGGTGGAACATGTCGGAGACGATGAAGTCTGGTCGGAGGTCGTGGAAGAGCTGTTCGATGCGAGGTTGGAGAATGGCGAGACCCATGTAGATTCTGGGGGCCATCTCGGGAGGCGTGTCGGCGTTGAAGGTTTCGATGCCCGGCGGAAGGCCCACTTCGGCGGCGGGGAAGTTCAGCAAGTGCGTTCTGATGGAGCGACCCCGACTGGAGTCGAGGTCTACGGACTTCTGGAAAACGGTGGCGTTTTGTGGGGTGGTTATTATCGTGACGTCTACGCCATGCATGGCGAAGATCCTGGCAATGTGTACCAGAGGAATTATGTGACTAGTTGATAGAAAGGGAAGGAAAATTGCCTTTAGCTCACCCTCTTTCTTCATTGCTATGCTAATTCTTTCCCACTTCAGATTTGTTCGTAATATTATTCTTCATCCTTCCACTGTATATATACTGCAATCTCTCACCGTTAGAAACTCCCGCACTCATACTGTCACACCCTCACTCATACCGCATTTTCTCTTACTTTCGTTTCACACTTTGACGGGACTGGGGACTCTGACGGGACATGTGCTGTCCCGTATAAAAATGAAAGAGAAAACATAATTGTTTTAGAACACATGTGTCTCAGGGGTGGAATGTCTAAGTGGTTAGCTCAGTTCAAATATGTAGTTCGCTGTGTGTAATTTTGGAACACACACGTGTCTGAGGGATAATATGTTTAAGTGGTTAGCTCAGTTCACCTAAGTAGTTCAGTGTGTGTAGTTTTGGAACACACACATGTGTCTCAGGAGTGGAAGGTCTAAGTGGTTAGCTCAGTTCAAATAAGTGGTTCGCTATGTGTAGTTTTGAAACACACACGTGTCTGAGGGGTGAAAATATTAAGTGATTAGCTCAGTTCAAATAAGTGGTTTGCTGTGTGTAATTTTGGAACACACACATGTGTTTCAGGGGTGGAATGTCTAAGTGGTTAGCTCAGTTCAAATAAGTGGTTCGCTGTGTGTAATTTTGGAACACACACATGTGTCTCAGGGAAGGTAGGTCTAAGTGGTTAGCTCAGTTCACCTAAGTGGTTCGTTGTATGTAGTTTTGGAACAAACACATGTGTCTCAGGAGTGGAAGGTCTAAGTGGTTAGCTCAGTTCAAATAAGTGGTTCGCTGTGTGTAATTTTGGAACACACACATGTGTCTGAGGGGTGAAAACACTAAGTGGTTAGCTCAGTTCAAATAAGTGGTTCGCTGTGTGTAATTTTGGAACACACACATGTGTCTCAGGGGTGGAATGTCTAAGTGGTTAGCTCAGTTCAAATAAGTGGTTCGCTATGTGTAATTTTGGAACACACACATGTGTCTCAGGGGTGGTAGGTCTAAGTGGTTAGCTCAGTTCACCTAAGTAGTTCGCTGTGTGTAGTTTTGAAACACACACATGTGTCTCAGGAGTGGAAGGTCTAAGTGGTTAGCTCAATTCAAATAAGTGGTTCGTTGTATGTAGTTTTGGAACACACACGTGTCTGAGGGGTGAAAACACTAAGTGGTTAGCTCAGTTCAAATAAGTGGTTCGTTGTGTGTAATTTTGGAACACACACATGTGTTTCAGGGGTGGAAGGTCTAAGTGGTTAGCTCAGTTCAAATAAGTGGTTCGCTGTGTGTAGTTTTGGAACACACTTGTCTGAGGGATGAAAATACTAAGTGGTAAGCTCAGTTCAAATAAGTGGTTTGCTGTGTGTAGTTTTGGAACACACACGTGTCTGAGGGATGAAAACACTAAGTGGTTAGCTCAGTTCAAATAAGTGGTTCGCTGTGTGTAGTTTTGGAGCACACACGTGTCTGAGGATGAAAACACTAAGTGGTTAGCTCAATTCAAATAAGTGGTTCGTTGTTTGTAATTTTGGAACACACATGTGTCTCAGGGGTGGAATGTCAAAAAGAAATACATTTTCTCTTTCATTGTCACGCAGGACAGCACATGCCACGTCGGAGTGTCAAACGGAAGTAAGAGAAAATGCAGTGTCAAAGTATCATTTTCCTTTTTTATATGGTATATTTTTTTATTTATTTCGGGATAAGAGATAAGGGTAAATGTGCATAAGACTATATCATTGTGAAGAAACAATGTCTTTACTACACACTATTTAATTTAACACTAAATGAAATTATGAGTAGAGAACACAATTTTAGTTTACTAGATGAAATTGTGTAAACTAAAATTTTAATTAATGAGTTAATTTAAATCATGAGAATGCACCATTTTAGGATGATTAATATTCTCCACTTATTCTTTTTTTGCACGTGGTGTGTTGTTACTGTGTAACTAAAATAAATTTTAGGATGGTTTTGCAAGTGGTGTGTTGTTTTACAAAGTTGTTTTATTTATTGATAAATATGTAATAGTTGAAATTAATTCTGATTAAGTAATTGAATAATTATATAATTGTGAAGTTAATTTGAATAGAAGAATGGTTACATATTGTGAAGAAAAATTACTTAGATATAATTTAAAAACTAACAATAAATTTATTTAAAAAATTATATAATATTTTTGAAATTTTTTCTTTCTAAATTTATTGCTAAATTTTAATTTTGTTTTAAATTATTTCTATATTAATAACTAAATTCAAATATCCAACTTATACTTAATTTTACTACATATATTTTATTATTAAATTTTAATTTTATTTTTTATTTTTTTTTCAATCTCAAACTTATTTTTAATTTAATTCAATATATAAATCTCACTGACATAATTTTTATTTCAACCATTACTTATTTATCAATAAATAAAACAACTTTGTATTTTAATTACACAGTACTACTACAACATATGTGCCAAAAATAAGAGAAGAGGAAAGGGTGGAGAATATTAACCACTAACTCACTAATTCAAATCTTGACCGCACCATTTCTCAAGTAAACTAAAATCAGTGTTATCTTTTCATGATTTCATTTATTTCTTCACATTGATATGGCCTGTGGCAGACACAATTTACCCATATCCAGAAATAAATTAAAAAATACACCATTTTGGAAATTTAAGATAAAAATTAAACCAGTTTGAAAAATTTGCCTCTTATTTTGATATACTTTTTATAATAATATTTAAAATCGACAGAAAAATATTTATTTATCAAAATTGATAAATTAGTTAGATAGAATTTTACATTAAAAGATTTTTCAATCGGTCAAATACAAGTGACATGACCATTTCAATTAAAAATATTAATTAAAATATCTTATTTCTTTTTAAACTCATATTTTTGTAACCATTTTTTATTTATTTGACACTATATTTGTTACATTTAATAATTAAAAAAATAATTAAATAATAATAATTAACAAAATTATAACAGAACAATTAGCACAAATAAATTTATTTTAATTTAAAATAAAATAATATAATGATAATAATAAGAAAAATTATTTTAATTAAATTCATGTGAATTTAATTTAAATAATAATAATAATAATAATAATTTAATAATTATTTTCGAAAAAATAATAATAATAGTAATAATATTCTAACAAATTCAATTAAAATAATAATAATAATAATAATATGATAACTTTTATAAATAAATAAAATAATATTTAATAATATAATATTTATCATTAATAATATAATTTAATAATATAATATGCACGAGGTTATTTTACTTAAATAATCGGTTTTGTTTTAAATTAAAATAAATTTGTTTATCTTAATTGTTCTGTTATAGTTTTGTTAATTATTATTATTTTTTTAATTGTTAAACATAATAAATATAGTGTCAAATAAATAAAAATGGTCACAGAACAAATAAGTTTAAGAACTAATGAGATTTTTAATTAATATCTTTAATTGAAATTGTGAGCATGTCACTTGTATTTGACTAATCATGTTTATGTTAAAAAAAAAATTAATATAAAATCTTATCTAACTTATAAAATTTACCCATTAAATAAATAATTTTATGTCTATTTTGAATATTATTATGAAAAAATATACCAAAATAGGAAAAAAAGGCCAAGTGAGTTTAGTTATTCTTTAAATCACATACAAACAGTGAAGATTGCAAAAAATAAAAAAGATAAACTCTTTGTATTCTATTAACAGAATGGACCCATCTTTGTATGTCAGGAATTGTTTGTAAAAATTGAAAAAAATAAGGATTTTCAACCGGGTCAGAATTTAATTCCCAGAAAGGTTATATTCCTGTGAAGACTTTTCGGTGTTGGCATGCAAAAAATCCAAGATCAGGATTCGCTGTTCCTAAATAAAATTTCAAACTAAACCACACGTTTGATAAATATTTGAGAAAGAGTTTGAGTCTTGTAATTTCTTTGCAAATGGATATTTTTGGAAAACATTTCTGCAAACAAACAATATTATTTTTATTCTAGGATCATATTAAAATATATTCTGATTTTATTAAGTCTGAGGGATGGACTTATATTGAGATTAATCATCACAGACATAATTTAATTAAAAGAATGTTTTGTCAACACCAGGCCTTGCCTTAGAATATTATATTGAATGAACTCTATATTGTATTATATAATGTCACCGTGTGACTCGTGTCTCGTCCCTCGATCCTCTCATGGGTACTTCTCTTTTGTAAACATTAAACACGTGACATAATAAATCACATCCTCAATTCTTATTACATTCAATATCATTATATATTAAAAAAAATAAGATTTTTATTCATGTTATATTTATATATGTTTTTAATTTTTTTATTTCAGTTTCAAAAGTATTTATCAACAAATCACATATTAAAACAAACAGAGAAAATCATAACATTCTTACTTTTTATAATATTTTAACTGTATTTTATTTAAAATGAGAGAAAACATAAATACACGAGATTCTTACTTTTCATATCTATTAGACGAATTTAAAAGTATTTATCAACAAACCACATATCAAAACAAAAAAAACCACCTGGATGCGGCTGTCATACATTTTAAAAGAGTCTTACAATTTTTTATAAGTACTTGTTAGATCACAAATGGAAAAACATTTTTTCTTTACACAATATTAAAGTTATATCTTTTCAAGATGAGAGCAACACTAGACGTAGGTGTTATATATTTTAAAAGAGTTTTGTAATTTTCTGAATATACTTTCATTTTGACCTTGTTGGATCACAAACAGAAGGACATGATTCTTATGTCTTGTTTAACTTTCTCATTTCCTCAATTTTGTCATTTATACTTGTTTTCTTACAAAAAAAAAATAAAACATCGGTTAAGTCTACATAAGTAATTGACATCATATTTAACTCAAAAAGAATTTTTGTGAGTCTTTCTTCTTATATGTTGATCAACTCCTTCATTTCTATCCAATATAAGATTTGAACAAATATCATAATGAGATACCGGAAAGTCTTATTAAAGACAATGAGACATGAGTGACTTACACAAAAAATTGATACTATTCTCAACTTGAAACCTTAAAATATTTTATTTGTAAATCTTTTTTTCTTATATATTATTCAACTTTCTCAATTTTTTAACTTTTTTCTCAATTCTTTAACTTTTTTATTTTTACTTAATGTAAAAATATTTCTTTGATTACTCATTATTTAGAATAAGCTCTCGTGAAGGAGAGAATAGATGTAGAGGAATATAATGGTACAAAGGAAATAAATCTCGTACTTAACTCAAAATTCTCTAGACTTCAAACAAAACTTTTACATAAAATTAATATTTTCTTAGTTTTTTAGGGTACAACTTTTTATCAAAGTTCTAGAATAAGATTCTTTTAATAATACAAAACCTAAGTGTAAATTATTCGTGAAAATTTTCTATCAGGGGTTTCAGTTTTTTTAAAGATTACATCTAGAAATAGGTTATATTAATTGTTGATTTCTGGACAGACACATTTATTTATTGCGTCATTATTTTGAAACTGGTTATTTTATTTTAAATTTTGTAGTTAAAACTTGGTTTGGTTATTTTAAAAGCGACCAAAGTCGCTTATCAAAGTAATTAAAATCAAAAAGGCGTTTCAATTTGACAATATAAACATTTAAAATAAGAAAACAACTTTAAAATATAAAAATTAAAATTTTCAATTCCAAATTAAGATAGTGAGAATAACTGCCATTGCTATTTTTCTTTCAATGTTATGTCTTTTGGTGTGAAAACTACCTAATGTAAAAATATACGTGGTCTGGTAGTTAAGTTTGACAGCTTTCAACAACATTTATACGATCATTCTAAATGTATCAAATACGATTAAATCTTGAAAAAGTGTATCTTTCCGAGTCGAAGGAAGAAAAATTTTGGACTCTATGCTCACAGCAAGGGACATTGAAACTGTATATTGGTTGATAATAGTCAACATGGTATGTTAGAAAAAGAATAATAGCATCTCCCCTTGATGATTTATGTGGTGATTTTATCCATTATTTGGGTCATTAGGTGGAAAATAGGATTTTTTCCATTATATGCCTATTCGTTCGCAGTGGCATTCTATCCCTTCTAGGATGTCCTATTTTTTATCTTTGGGCACGTGATTGGAAGAATTTTTAACTTATAGTTTTACTTAACACCAAAATTAAGAAAGCTGATGGAAAATAAGTGGGATAGTGGTCTGATGGATTTTAGTACACAGAACGTGGAATCTAGTAAGATTTAAATGAGCGTGAAAAATTAACAAATCTACCAAGAAATGTAGTTTCTACAATTCATCTAGCAATGATTTTATTGGGAATGATTTATAGTTAAATGATGTTTATATGTGGAACAGTGGCACTATCTTGCTAGAACATTTGCTGCAGCACCCTACTACTCCTTTAAGGTCTCTATATTACGTTTACCATCGTGTGGCTTTTCACGATTAAAATCATGGCAATAGACATTTTTCACCCTTAGGAATTGGATCCATTGAAAGATAAGAATTTTCATAATTTTAAAATATTCAAATATATTATATTTAAATTGACCTCATTTTAAATTATCTTATTTTTAAATATTTTGTTTCGATTGCTCAATTCAAATTTAATAAATTTTAACATTTTTTAGATAAACTATGTTACTTATATTCAAATGTAATAAATTATTTAAATATTGAATATTAATTAGTAAAAAAAGTAGGATTTTATATCGGTTTTGTGAGACTTTCTATATCGATTTTGTAACCGGTGTTAAAGTGAGAGATGTAAAAAATCCATAACTTTTTATATTCGATGTAAAAAAATATTGATCATGTCATGATCGATATAAAAGAGCATTTAAAAAGAGCTAAAAAATATATATTACATCAAAAATACCTAAACTCAAAACTCATAAAAATCCTCAGAACTGCTCAAAAGAATACCAAACAGCCAGAAAATTAATAATTTCAACTCCATAACACATGATCGAATATAGGATAGTCATAGTCCCAAATTCGAAAATTTCCAAACCTTGTACCAAAACATAAATTATTCAGAAACAGAAATTCACCCAAGCAACCCATCCAGAAACAGAACCCAAAAGTAAAGAAGCCCCTTTTCCCAATTTAAAAAACCTAACATCAACCGCAACTATCCCTCACGAAACCAAATAGCCACAGTAAAGAACAAAACCAAAATAATCAGAAACAAAGTAATTCAATTGTTTATTTTATAGGGTATTAGGATTCATTGTTTATTTTTAATTAATCCTACTGTTTTTATGTTGTATATGTTTTTTTAATAACAAAATAAAAAGTTAGGAAAAGAATAAAAAAGAACATTTTTTTTTAACATAAACTTTTAAAAATAAAATATTCGATTTAAAATAAATTAAAAAAATAATTTAAAAATATATATAATATTTTCAAAAAAAAAATAAAAAAAACATCTAATTAACAGTTTTAATAAAATTTTAACAATAAACAAATATAAACTTTTTCTTTCAGAAAAACAAGATTAAATGAAATTTCGAAAAAATAAAAAAATATCAAACTATCATCAATCAATTTTTAAAATTAGAACTACGTGATCCCTGATTTTACTTTTGAAATACGTACGACCAAGGTCAATCCTTGTCGGGTTCAAAAAAAATAAAAAATAAAAATTTGTCTCTGTTATTATTTGTTTTGTTTATTGTTCATTCCTGAACTGCATTTTTTGTAAATATATATTCATTTTTAGTTGCTGTAATTATTATTTTTGGGGAAAAATAACATTTTGTATAACCACACTTACTTCTATTCATTTAATTAAAGGTACCGTCTTAGGACGGGCGTTGTGGGTGCTAATACCTTCCCCACACGTAACCGACTCCCGAATCTTGAATGTGGTTCGTAGACATTTTTTATTTTTGGTTTTTCCATAGTTTTCCATAAAAAGCTATAGTGGCGACTCCATTATCAATTTAAACATTTTAAAAAATAAATAAGTTTGTAATCGTCCCGTCGTCGTGATCCGGTTGCGACACATACAATGAAAGACAACAAAAGTTTTTAGAATTTTATGACAAGTATACATATGTGAAACAAAACCCTAAAATCTAAAATATAGCTCAAAAATATTAAAAAATAAATAAAATAATAGTAAACGATGAAGTTTGAAAATTTTGGAACCCTAACTCCCTTTGGAGGTATTTGTTATCCTATTTTGAGCAACTTTCATTTCTGAAGTGTCTAATCCGAGCTATATATCAAAAGTTATACTCATTTGAAGTTTTTTCGTCCTAGGTTTTGATAGCTCAATCTATTACAAATTTATACAATGTAACGGCTCTATATTTTGGATCAAAAAATAAATTTTTAACTAATTTTAATAAATTTTACAAAAATATTAAGATGTTACAAAGAAAAGTGATAAGGGAGTAAAGGTAGAATCAACATTCATCAAGTAAATTTGTTGTTATGATATCCTTAATGACCTGCAACATCAAGTTAACAAACAAATCACGCATCTTGAAAAAGTGAAACAAAGGCTACCAACGAAAGAACCAAATGAGAATGAAAACAATGAGCACACAAGCATTATAAAAGCAAGCACTAGATACTCCAGTGGCATGAGAGAAAGACAAATAACAAAAAAAAATTACAAGATTAAATGCTAAAATACACAATGTAATAAGCCTGCACCAAAATATGTTTTTTAATTGGAACATTTAGCGTCACTTTCTACATTGGTTAAAGTTCACAATTAATGTAAAAATTCATTTTATTATATTGGTTGAAACAACAATGGAGGTAAAATAAGTCCTATTATATCCTGCCTTGACTTATATAAATATATTATTATTTATTTATAAAATTAACAATGTATTTTTTTGTTTAAAATCATTTTCTTTTAACCGACTTTGTTTCCTATCATAAATTTATTTATTTTTACTAGTGATTCGTTAAAATTTAAAAAAAAATGTAGTTAATTTTAGTTGATATTATTATTTTTATTAAATTTCATCAAGATTTTATTAATTAATATTTATAACTTTTTCTCAATTAATGTTAACTAATATTCTTTTTAAGTTCATGTTGACCCAAACGTTCATATCAATGAAGTTTAGTTTTACGACATGTTGATTGTACGGAGGATTTCACAGAACTTTTTTATCAATGTAAACTCAAATCTCCCCAATTAATTTGGTAAAAAACAATCATATTGATTGAAAGTTTTTTTGGTGAAATAATAGTGGTAAGAAAAAACAGTAATTCGAACAATTTATAAAAGAAACATCAACTTCACACTAATTATTTTGAGAAGTCCTGATTTTAATCAAGCGGACGATGCTCTAACCCAAACTAAGAAAAATAGAAGAAAAAAGAAACAAGAGTATGAAATTTCATATTCTTACTTATTAATTTTAACTATTTTCTCATGAAACTGGTCGTCTCAAGGAGCGGGAGTGGTTTCTTGAGCTTTAGAAAGTTTGATCTGTTTGAGTTCGCGAATGAGTTCCTTCATGTTGTTGTGGGAAGAGCCACCATTCTCTATAGCTCTCTTTGCACCATCGCTTAACTTCTTCGCTCTTCTCCTGAGTTCCTCACTCTCCTCGCTCATCATCACACCAATCGCTTTTCCAATCTCTTCTCGTTTCACAACTTCATTCCCAAACTGGTTCCAGTTTCTCCACTCTTTCGCCCCCACTGATACCCCAATCTTCAGCACATCCACCACCAGCTTCTCGTTGAAAAAGTGCTCCGCAAACAGAGGCCACGTCACCATCGGCAACCCCGCGTTCATGCTTTCCACCACCGTGTTCCAACCACAGTGAGTAACCATTCCTCCAATCGCAGGATTCTCTAGTATCAGCAACTGCGGCGCCCAACCCCATATCAGATACCCTTTCTTGTTTTCCTTCACTCTCTTCTCAAACTCTTCCAAAAACTTTTCTTCTTCTCCACCACCCCTATCGTTTTTCCTCACCACCCACAGGAAATCTTTCCCTGAATCTTCAAGCGCACGCGCGATTTCAACAAGTTGGGAGTACGGAAACTTGTTCAGGCTCCCAAAACTCACGTACAAAACGGAACCCTTGGCCTTCGTGTTGAGCCACTTAAGCCACCCTTCTTCTTCTTCTTCCTCTTTAGCGTACCCTCGTGCAGCCTTATCCGAAGCATCCTGGTTCACCCACAACGAAACCGGTCCAACTCCCCAACTCTTGTTCCCCATGACGCCCTTGTAGTGCTCGTAGTAAGCACTCTCGAGGTCATAGAAACTGTTGAAAAGAGACCCGTAGCTCTTTCTTTCTGACTCCTCAATCGTTTTCATCAACTCCGTGTATTGGTTCGGAGATCTGAGCCAATCCGGCAACTGCAACCGCGTCATCTCCAACTTATCGGGCAACCCAGGTATCACAAACCTGTCGCTGTCGGATTCCGCCGCAAGATGGGGTTTATACTGCTCCACCGCGAGCGCAGCGGAGTGTGCTAGATAACTTGCGGGGTGAAAGATGATCCTGGGAATCCGGAGCTTGGCGGCGGCTTCGACAGTCCAAGGGTGGAACATGTCGGAGACGATGAAGTCTGGTCGGAGGTCGTGGAAGAGCTGTTCGATGCGAGGTTGGAGAATGGCGAGACCCATGTAGATTCTGGGGGCCATCTCGGGAGGCGTGTCGGCGTTGAAGGTTTCGATGCCCGGCGGAAGGCCCACTTCGGCGGCGGGGAAGTTCAGCAAGTGCGTTCTGATGGAGCGACCCCGACTGGAGTCGAGGTCTACGGACTTCTGGAAAACGGTGGCGTTTTGTGGGGTGGTTATTATCGTGACGTCTACGCCATGCATGGCGAAGATCCTGGCAATGTGTACCAGAGGAATTATGTGACTAGTTGATAGAAAGGGAAGGAAAATTGCCTTTAGCTCACCCTCTTTCTTCATTGCTATGCTAATTCTTTCCCACTTCAGGTTTGTTCGTGATATTATTCTTCATCCTTCCACTATATATATACTGCAATCTCTCACCATTAGAAACTCCCCCACTCATATTGTCACACCCTCACTCTTTTGTCGTCTACTCCACTTTAATCAGTCATGTAAAGTGAATTTAGTTATTCTTTTAATCACATAGAAACAGAGAAAATTGAAAAAAAAAAAAAAACACTTTATATTCTATTATAACAGAATCCGACCCATCTTTGTATGTGTCTCTGAAATTAGAAAAAATAAGGATTTTCAACCGGGTCGGAATTTAATTCCCAAAAGGTTAAATTCCTGAAGATTTTTCAGTGTTGGCATGCAAAAACCAAGATCAGGATTCGCTTTTCCTAAATAAAATTTCAAACTATAAAACACACATTACTTTGATAAATATTTGGCAAGGAGTTTGAGTCTTGTAATTTCTTTGCAAATGGATATTTTTGGGAAACATTTCTGCAAACAAACAATATTTTTATTCTAGAATCATATTAGAATCTGTTCTGATTTTATTAATTACGGGCGATGGAGTTATATGTTGACACTTAAAAAAAGAATTTAGAAACTAATTTTCAGTTACCAAATAAAATAGTTACTAATTATGACTAAAATAATTATTAAATTAAAATAATCACTAATTGACTAAAATCTTGATAGATAAATAATGTTAGATAACAATTATCTTGATTTAATTGGTTATTAAATTTAATTATTTTTATTTTTATTTTATAATTATTTAGCAACTAAAATCTAATTTGATGATTTTTTATTTTATAATTATTTAACAATCAAAATTTAATTTAGTGATTATTTTATTTATAACTAATCATTATTTTATTTAGTAATTAAAAGTTGATCTTTGAACAACTTTTTTTGTATTTAAAAGAATCTCGTGACGGTGAAGCGTAGAAACACGAGTTATTTAATTATAAGCACGAGTGAATCGAGGCTTTTTTTTTTAGAATAAAAGATTGTTTTGTATTTATGCTGTACTTAGAAACACAAGTGAATCGGTGTCTTCTTTTAACATAATGATGCAAATTTGCATTAAAAATACACAAATGGATAATTTTTAAAAAGATTGTGGATCTGGGTAAATCTTGGAAAGACAAGATCAAAATAAACAAATTGTGTTTATAAGCACGTTTCTGTTTCTTGAAAAGAACACAATTGTTTATGATCAACATCGTACTAAGTTTAGTAGATCTGGACCATCCAAATAGGTAACATGCACTAAATTTTATTGTTTATTAGAGGTGCTACCTAGGCAACCTAGTTAAACAAACAAGTTATGATTCCGAAAACATATACCATACCATGTTATATAAGATTGAGAGAGAATTGCAATCCAAAGTAGTTGAAGTGAACAGTATAGGGAAGGAGTGAGAGAAAGTGTGGTGTGCATATTTCAAAGAAAAAAAAAAATAGGAAAAAGTGCTTTAAGTTTGATCACGGACAATTTTTTTTTTTAGAGAAAATATAAAACAGATGTATATTACGACTTTAATTATGTAAGAAAAAAAAAATCCAAAACTCGTACTTACTATCACAACTTTAGTTCAGGGTGAAAAAAGAATTATAACTCAGTTGAATAAGATTAAAAGTATAGTTGTTTTTTTTTTAAAGCATGACTTATATTTGTAATTTTTTAAAAAAATCTGCTTATTTATGTATCTTCTGGATGTAAATTTGCACCATTCTAATAAAAAAAATCCTCTTTTTAAGATACTATAGTGAATGAACTTTATCTTCTACTAAAGTTTTGACAACTTTACTACCTATTATATAAACAATATAATAATTATAAAACCAAATCTTTTATTTATAAAAAAATAAAAAATAAAGTAATAATGGTTAAATAGGTGAAAAAAATTATTTGTTATATATCTTTTTACTATTATATGAATAAATAAAGATAGTTTCACGAAATAATTATATTTGACAACTTTTTTTTTAATAAAATATTATATAATAGTAAAATAATATATATACACACACGTGCAATATGATTGTAGAAAATCATAAATAATAAATATAGAATAGCACATGTCACCGTGAGCCTCGTTCCTCTTCTTGATTGATGATTAGTTTAGTGAACATTAACAAGTTACATACAAATTTTTGGAACAGAGTTCCACGCACTACCCAGTACAATACATGGATGTGACCCATTCTTAATTTTTAAATACTATTTATTTTAAATAATTTTAAAAATTCATTCTATGAATACTATACATAAACAGAATAATATTTTTTATTTTAAAATAATATAAATTTATTTTTATAATTTCAACATTAAATATTAATTATATTCATAATAAAATTATTATTAAAACATGTTGTATGTCTCAATATAATGAAAATAACAAAGTTAAATAGTAATGTCCGACCTATTTAACTATTTCCTTATTGTACATTTTAAAGTAGGATACTAAGACGTGATGAAAATAATGAGTATATTATAACCATGTGATGTAATCATATGCGTGTAGATATATTAATATTAATTAACATAAAATACTACCAGTTACTTTTAGGTTTTACATAAATCCTAAATAAATAAATATATATATATATATATATATATATAGAGAGAGAGAGAGAGAGAGATAAAGTAGAGTTTGTTAGAGTTTTTTTTTTCTATTTTGAGATATATTTTTTTTTAAATTTTATAATGAAAAAAAAAAATTCCGACTATGTGTGAAGTTGAATAAATTGTGTCACTATGATATCATATTGTTTAACTCGTAATAAAATTATACTATCATAATATGATTTTAGTACAGGGATTAAATCGTATCATTTCTACATTAAATCATATTATCTCTATACTAAATTAAGTGATATCGTGTGAAAATGACACGATTTCATTTTTATACTAAAATCATGTCATATTAATATGATTTCATTCTCAATTTAATAAAATTATATCATGATTACATAATTTTTTATTATAAAATTGTGTCACCTTAACACAATTAAAATTACTCAAAAAGTTTTAAAAAATTATCCAAGACTAAGAAAAGACCGTTTGTTTGATTGCTTATAACAAACTTTGTGAAAAAACGAGGAGATTAGATGGGGAGAAGTATAGTCATACAAAGGAACTAACTATCATATTTAACTTAAAACTGTCTAGACAAAAAACAAAACTTTTATAGAAAATTAATATAATATAAACACTCAATTTTATATTACTTCTTATTTTTTTTGGGATATTTCTTATCAAAGTTCTATAATAAGATTCTTTTAGTAATACAAAAATATTACCTGAGTATATTCGTAAAAATATCATTTAAAATTAGATAGAGGAAACAATTTCCCACCAGGAGCTTCTGTTTTTAGAAGATTGTATCTATAAATAGTTATATCAGCTGTTGATTTCTCAAGAGACTCATTATTACGTCATTCATTTTTAAACTGGTTATTTTATTTTAAATTTTGTATTTAAAAATTGGTTTCGTTATGTTAAGAGCGACCGGAGTCGTTTATCAAATTCAAATAATTAAAATAAAAAAATCAAATATTATAGAGACATAACATAAAAACTTTCAATCAAGAATCAAACCTGTTGAAATACCTTTTTATAATTGATTAAACCAATACTATTAGAAAAAAAAAATTGAAAGGTTTTTACAAAAGAAAAAAAATACTCGCTTTAAATCAAAAAATATTTTGTAGGATTAATCATTGAATTCCTAGGTAATGTAAGATAGAATATGACGATATTGAAAGAAATGATAATTAGACTGAGAAACTTAAACAAATGCGAGATAGGAAACTAAGACAAATAAAAATAAAGGAAAGCAAAGAAAATTGTTGGGCTTGGCGTAATGAATCTTATGTAAGATAAAAAAATAAATGTGTTGAATGGATTTGTATAAGAAGAATAAATTTTTCATAGTTTATTCTCTTTTTTTTTTTTTGATATAAAAGTCTTTACATGATGAAGTTGTGAGAGTCATTTTGGCTATTGAACTTTTTTGGGACAAATAATGCAAACATATTTGACTTGAGTGTGACTCTTTCCTGTTTTGTCAAGTCTTTAGTTCCTTTAATTTCATTTCGTACTCTGTGAGAGAGATGGAGAAATTGTATAAAGTTATGTCAAGAAATTGAGTTCAAAGTTTCTCATATATTCCGTGAGGAAATCATTATGTTGACAAACTGGCTTTGTTAGGTCTCGAAAATAAGTTAGATTTTAAATGATATGATGTTTTTAGCTATTATTATTAAATTATATTTTTTATACAATAGGTATAAACTCCCTATGTTTGGCTTTGTTTAGCTTGATTGGGAGTGTTTGTCTTCTTTTCTTGCTATGAGTTTGGCCTAGTCCCTATAATTTTGTATTTTATTTTTTTTAATAATATGTTTCATGTCATGACATAAAATTCTTGATGTTTGAAGTGTCTAACCTAGCTGAAGTGTCAAAATTTATAGTGATACTTAACATGAATTTTATAAAAGAAAAAATATATTTGTTAATATTTTTACATAATTTTTAAATTATTTTTATTTTATTATAAAGTAAGTTTTGAGTATTTATAATTTAATTTTAATCAATTTTAAACTTTTAGAATTTTTATTTTCAAATCAATGTTAATTTTTACTTTTCATTACATGTTTAAGAAAACAAAATCTAATAACTTGATCCAGATTTATTAAAATATTATTATTGATTATAAGATGTGAATATTATGTGATATGGAGAGGCCGATAATATGTGGACTTAATCATATGTTAATTATATTAATAAAGAAGGGTCTTACTATTAACCAAATATTAGTTTTTCTTTATCCTATTAAAGAGAAAAATAAAAAAGTATTTGGTATTTTGTCTAATTCTCTTGTTTTAATTGGTAAACACTCTTCTGTGCCTCTCTTGATTTCTGAAGGACGTAAATAAGAGCCGTTGGAATTTTTTTTTTTATACATCGAAGAATCCATTTTTGTTATTAATAGACTAGGAAGAAAAACAGAACAACTGAAAAATTCAAAAGTTATTTCTCAAAATATCATTTATTCAATGACCAGAATTAAACGAGGGTATATAGCTCGCAAACGGAGGACAAAAATTCGTTTATTCATATCAAGTTTTCGCGGAGCTCATTCAAGACTTACTCGAACTATTACTCAACAGAAAATGAAAGCTTTGGTTTCGGCTCATCGTAATAGAGATAGGAAAAAAAGAGATTTTCGTGGTTTATGGATTAGTCGAATAAATGCAGTAATTCGCGGGAATCAAAAAGTATTTTATATTTATAGTAATTTAATTCATAGTCTATACACGAGGCGATTGCTTCTTAATCCTAAAATAGTTGCACAAATTGCTATATTAAAAGAGAATTGTCTTTTTATGATTGCCAACAATATCATAAAAACCTAAAACCCCCTTATTTAATCCAGGAAGGCATAGAATAGAAATTTGTTTATTTTGATAGCTTTATCATATGATAAAGCTATCAAAATAAACAACCACGCTTAAAAAAAAAATTATTCTTCGTTACCTATTATATATATTTTTTTTCTTACAACAAAAAAATCAAATGGAATTATCCTAATTTTTCGAACAAAACATCAATCCATGTTTAATTCGAATCTAAATTCAAAATTGATTTCGAATTTTTAATTTCTATTTTTTTTTC
>Ga0209489_106786_pt1 | contig 17928 bp, 9 predicted proteins | sample SiratrowhiteBW_FD_187527 | JGI IMG/M metagenome (GOLD analysis project Ga0209489, IMG submission 187527) | Root nodule microbial communities of legume samples collected from California, USA - Siratro white BW (SPAdes) (version 2) | ecosystem: Host-associated > Plants > Roots > Nodule | place: USA...
TATATATATATATATATATAATGCATGTTCACGCAACCTATTTTCACTTTTACACCGTAATTAATAATTATAATACTTCACCCTACAACTAAGGATTATATCCAATTAACAAGTAAATTTTTACTCTATTTAAGACAATTCAAAATATACAAAGGAATTCATCAGCTTCACTTTCTATTCTTTGATAAGTATATTGAAGGTCAAAACTTAGTATTTTTATACATGTCCTTTTGACTTTTAGGGATCCTTATCTTTCTGAAATTGAAAAGAAAAACACAACTATATAGTAAAGACAAAAATGATATAGTTGTTCTAAGTATATATGATTCATTTTTTTTTTCAAAAAGGTAATGTTAGTTGCGTTTTTCAAAATATACTATCAAAAAGAAGTTATGTTATTTATACTATAATATCTCTTTAAAACGTAATTGATTATCGTTGAGCAAGTAACTATTTATTGTTAGAAAGTGAAAAGAAAAATGTTATTTTCTTTTTTTTATCGGCGTGAAAAAGAAAAAGTTATATTGCGACAATGGTCACCAGCTCATTTATAAATGTCAAGAAACAAAGGATAAGAGAAAGAAACTCAAAATATAAATCAAAAATTTACAGAATATAATTATAGAAAGACAACATACTTTAATCGTTGTCTCAAAATTCAAATTTTCAAGTTGATAATTAGTGAGTGCTATCTTTTATAACATTTATATTTTTAATAATAAGTTATAACAAAATAAATGATATTCAAGCATATGCTTTAGAAAAACCAACAAAGAATATATCCACATAGGAGACTGTAAAAGAGAAATAAAACATTTATTTAAAATAAAAAAAATGACATTATCTTCATAATAAATAATATAAAAATAAAATAAAATATGTTGTTAAAAAATAACAGTCCTCAAATAAAAATAGTTATCTTAATATTAAAATATATATATATATATATATATATATATATATATATATATATATATATATTAAAAGAATTGAGTAGTTTGAAAAACTATGAATAATTAACCTAATATTATCAAATTTAAAAGTGCAAGGCCGAGGTACATAAGTGCATCCATCCCTGCTTCAAGTAGCAAGGCACATTGAATTAATTTTCAATTATATAAACTCTTTTAGAAACATATGGAAGAAATTCTAGAAGTGTTTCTCCAAAAAAATTACAAAATTACAAATTTTGTTCATATGTCCTACAATTTAATGATTTGAATGTAACTTCCCTTCACTATCTATAGAATCATATGTTCACATGATTTTTTCTAATAATATTTTCGCATGGTAAAGCACGATGACAGTAAAATCACAATCACAAACAAAAAAAAATAAAAGATAAGTTAACTATTTATTTAACTATAAAATCACAATTAACATATTAGTTGTCATGCATGAGTTTCTGTATTATACGAGACTATACAATTATATGTTAACGTTTAAGCATTAGAATGATCACTCAAGCATTAATAAAATAATGTAACGTATACTTTTGGAATTAGTTGTGTATACAAAGAAATGTATTGTTCAATTGTGTAAGGACTCTCTTAGAGTTTGAACAAGGAAGAAACAAAATTAATCTTTCTCACTAACGTTGTTTCACTTAAGTAGTATGAGCACTATAAGAAAATTTGGAATTATTGATGGATAAATCTGTTAATACCATCCAAAATTTGGTAAATGTAAACTACTGACGAATTGATGACCATAAACAAATTATTGATAATTATTATCAGTAAATTTATCAACAAATATATTTCGTCGGTAAATCCATCAATAAATATTACGTTAATTACTACCATAATTATTCATCGATAAACTAGATAATGTTATTTTTATTATAAAAATTATTATTATATTATTATTACTATTATTATTATTATCATTTTGACTTTTATATTCACAATCATCATCAGACTAGAACAACTTATATTACGATTATTATTATACTTATTATTTCAATTATAATAATAATAAAAGTAATAAATTATTATAATAAAGTATTATTATTAATTAATAATAATAATAATAATATTATTATTACTATTACCGTAATTATTATTATAGTAATTATTATTATTACTATTATTAGTAGTAGTATTAATATTATTATTATTACAACAACTATTATTATTATTATTAATATTATTGTTATTATTATTAATCTTATTATTGTTATTATTATTTGTAACATCCCATATTTTTCATATAAAATAAACTTTATTGCATAGAAATTATATAATAAACTTTAATATAAATATCCATACATTCATCATTTATCTCAAAGTATACTTCTCCACATAAGATTTAATAAAAAAATCTTCGTACAATCCCAAAATAAAATAAAATAAAAATAAACTTCTCTTTCAGCTTAGAGTCACACCACCTGTCAAATCCTCTGTTCATGTATAACACACGATCATCGTAGATTTAAAAACAAAACAAGCAACATACCAAAGAAAAGGGTAAGCTAGAGGGTTTAAAGAAATGTATATTCATAAATTAAAATCATCAATCTTGTATGACCAAGTTAGTTCCCTTGAGACTTTTCTGACCAGTTATATTTCAAACTGCAGTCACTTAGTCCGAATTTGAACCTTCATCGACTCTCACCACCTAGTAATCTTCATCTATGTGATTCCAATATACCAATAGAGTCTGAATACCTCATTCTCGACAAATCCTCAAACAATGCACATCCTAACAATCTCAACACGGGTATCTCTTTTCCTGAAGATACTATGTATCGATCACCATTCCATATCATTCTTAACATCTCATTCAATCTATAACATCAAAACATACAAGGATAGATCTCACATCAAGACAGTAGTTATTTACTAATCATTCAAACTTCTATTGTTCCCACAAGTTCAATTAATATAAAATCGATCATTTCATCAAACTATACAAAATTTCATTATCAGTGTTAGAGAACATTTAAAATCAAAACCACATCTCATTCCACAATTAAATATTCTAACATAGTGTACTATAGCAACTTTTAAGACTAATTTTCCCTACCAATCATACTTAATAAAAAGGTAATTACAATATCTATTAAAAACATTCAAACTAGCTTCTCTTACCTGTATAGAGTAGAGAATCACCTATAAAAGACTCCAAGCTACAGCTTGCAAGGATACTCAACCTACAATGTACAGTTCTGATCAATGATCTGAACCTACCCTTTGGATCTAAAACGAATAAGGATTATTCTTGATGTCTCTAAGACTACATGCAAGAAAGTGCATGCATATTTTCTTTTTTACGAAAACCCCAAAACCTCTTAAGAACAAAGAAAAATTGGTACTTACCTAGACCAAAATGGTGACCCGCTAAACTTGCTCTATCCTACACCAGGAATTGTATAGGACTTATGAATCTCTAATCTGAATCAAGAAAGAGATGAAGAGAAGAGAGAACTGAGAAGAGATTTAAGGTTTTTGAGACAGAGCAAATAAAACTAAGAAAGGGTTTTGTAGGGTTTTTTTTAGGAGAGAGAGAGAGAGAATTATAGGGTTCTGTTGTCTAGAGAGAGAGTGGTTTTTGTTAAAATGATTTTTCTGAATCCTTACAATCTCCCCAACAAAAAGAATTTTTCATCCTCAAAAGTTGACTTATTAGAAGAATATAACAATAGGTTTCTCTCATGGTTTCCTCCATCTTATAATGTGAATCTCCAGACTTAGTATAAAAACATTCTACCCAATCTAAAATTTTATCCTAACTGCTCAAATAGTCCAAGAAGAAATTCTAAGCAAATTCTTTGAGGGTTGGATAGTTCTTCTAATTTCTAAAATATCTAGAATCGTATGCTAAAACTATACGTGAAATGAAATCTCTGATTGATACTATGCTAAAGAATACACCATGTAACATGACTATTATGTGGATGAATATGAATAACTTGTATATAAAATTCCCTCAATTCATTTGTAAAATGTACATAGTCTGGGTTAATCCATATACTATTACTCATACTGACGCATATTTCTTCTTATTATAACTTGACCAAAAATAAAATAAAATCCAAAGCACTAATAATACCACCATTTCATGCATAATTATATATATCATATGTGTTCACTTAATTATTTAATTACATACCTTTTAGCATTATCATATTAAAAGAATACATAGAAAATTAAAATCTACAGTATCGTTACCTTGCACAAATTATACATGATAAGTCCAAAAATTTAAATGCAAATTTTCAGAAAGACATCATATAAATTATATTGGATTATAAAGGAGAAAGTTTCAAAAACAATTGCATATGAGAAACCTATCATACTCAAACATCAAATAATCAAAATTAAAACACCAAATCATATAGTTAATTCCATGAAAGAACTAGTTAAGGACACAACACTTTAGAAATGATTATACACAATCCACAAGAATATTTACTACATTTGTATGTCATCCAAAAATTATTGTATACAAACATTAAATTTCCTTGACACTATTGTGAATCAAAACCATTTGACAAGATAAAACATTTGCTAGATCTTAGAGGATAAAATTCATCATGTGAAACATTCTCTTTCACTTTAACAGAAACAAAATGAAACCAGTCCACCTAAATATTTATATGCTTTTGAAATTTGCAAAAACTCGAGGTTTAAATTAAGAGCATATGTTACTAACAACTACATTATTCAAAATCATTCAAGGTAAACAGCCAGAGGATCATAAGTACGAATAAATTATTGCAATTCTACTTATCCACTAGGAAAAAGACCTGAAATCAAGTTCCTCTAGATAGATTGCACAAATTTAAACAAAACACCCTGATTATAAGCTATCATGCAATATGATATATACAAGTCTTGAGTTATCCAGAAAAAGGATAAATTCATGACACAATCTCCTAAATAAATTCCAAATAATAGAATCTGATTTTCACATTAAAAGTAAGAATTTTCACAATAAGAATTAGTGAAGTAACACAAATATGCACAACATCAAGCTTTCCTTATATCATTTAATAAAAGTGTATATTATTCTAAACAAACAACTTTATTTGTAATGAGAGAATAAAGTGATTAATGATATAGTATAAGAGAATCCCTAACTAATAGCTAGATCTTTATTTTTCCTATTTACATATAATTGATATGATATGTTAATACACACAAGTTAAATCTAATACTTTAACAAAAATGAAAGGTTACATGAAAAATTGGTGGGAGAGAGGGTATATGAAAACATATTCATAAACAAAAAAATATGACAACTACACAGTTTATATACACAATTACCATCAATTAGGCATAAGAAGAGCATAGTAATACAAAAATAAAGGATGATGGTTGAGTTAGATAAAATTTTGCAATTTTATCTGGAAAACTTTAAACAAAAATGTTGTTTTAGTGGTAGGAATGATTTTTTTTCTAAATCTTGATAACAATGCCATAACATGTGAAAAGTACTATTTTAACTCTTATTGAAAACAACATTGATATTGGAGTCCTGTAATGACACAGGGGATGTTTCACAATTTTAAGCATCCAAAAAAAGTTACAAAATTTTACTGCTGTATAACTTCTTTTAGCATTCCTTAAAGCTAGACCATAACTAAACTATTGGAATAGAAATATTGTTCAACTCATAACACATTAAAACAAAGAAAGAGAATAACTTATAGTATCCAATGTTTAAGAAAATTTTGCACTCAATTATTTTAATCTAAACAAATACATATAATTCCATTCCACATTCCACCTGTTAAAGTTGAGAAAAAATCTAAATTGTCTAACATTGTCATATATCTAAAGCTTATTTATAAAGGTAAGGTAATGATACATGTAACATTTGACTAGATGAAACTGCAGTTAGAAATTCTTCAACAATCAAAATAGAATTTATGCATATAGTAGTCTCATAATAAGCTCACTCTATAATTACCAAGGAGGATAAACTTTAAGCAATAAGTTCTAAATACCAATGTTTACACAAGTAGTAATAACTCAAATATACAGGTTCAAACCATTCATGGCTTTAACATCACTGCCAGATTTTCATATTCAATTTAGGAAAACTACTATCAACTCAAAATGAACAAAACTAATTAGACTTACTAAATACATAAGCAAAATACTTCGTTCTAACAAAACAATCAAGCTACAATCATACATGAAAATTTACAAACCCAAAAGTAGCGATAAATCCCTCAATAATACTATAACTACATTTCTTTCTCCATGAAATATTGTCTCCAAATCATCACTTTATAACCAATTACACTACATAGAACCATACACCAAGATTTAGTTCCATGTTTACATTTTAGTTCACGCTAAATCAAAACAAACCAAATATTCCACCCAAACAATCAAAAATAAAAAACAGAGCAATCAACAAACATTCACTATTCATTATTTTTATTTTCAAAACAAAATGACCCAGATATAGCATTCTAGTTCCCCTCAAACATTTAATATAAGGAAATGTTTCACATTAAAACTCAACACATGTCTAACATCAAGTTACACACAAAATATAATTAATCATCTAAAACATGACTTTTAAATGTACTCTAAACATGTAGAATTAAGATAGAAATCCATCTTGATCTAGTTATGAGTGTGCACCCTCATCACTTTATCAAAATTCTTTTTCTTTCTTAATACTTTCATCTTCATTCATAACAATTATCTTAACTCCAATACAACAAGAATTTTAAACATCACATTACCAAACATACAACTAGAAACATTTTGCCTACTTCTCGATATTAAATTTCAACCAAAAAACTATCCTCAGGTCATCCTAAGGACGAATTGCTCTGATATCAAACATAACATCCCATATTTTTCATATAATAAAAACTTTATTGCATAAAAATTATATAATATTAAGGAAATAATGATTATCATAATGATAGAATCCCATCATAATTGTACGTAATGATAGAATCCCATCATGATTGTACGTAATGATAGAATCCCATGATTAGTGGATCTCCACATAATTAGCTAGCTTGTAAATATGAGAGAAAGTCTATATATACTTGTATATATTTCCTGTACCTGAACTGATAAAAGTACGCAGAAATAATAAAGCAATTACCCTTCGTTCCTTTATAGCATTACCATTCTTTTATATGGTATCAGAGCACCGATCTTGGTGCTCTAACAACCTCTCCATTTTTATCCGCTACAGCCATACACCCAACTGATCCCTTCTATGTTCATCATTCGAATCAACCTGGACACATGTTGGTGTTGACCAAATTGAACGACGCCAATTATCAATCTTGGAAGACAACAATGGTACACGCACTCACGGCGAAGAAGAAACTCGGATTTGTTGATGGCACACTAGAAATGCCGTCACGAGAAAATGATCCATCCAAATTTGAATTATGGAATCAATGTAATTCCATGATTCTTTCAGGGTTAAGTCACTCCATCGAGGCAGAGATAGCAGCAGGGATAGTTCATGCAAAGACCGCCCATCAAGTTTGGGAAGATCTCCGCGACCAGTTCGGCCAGAAGAATGCGCTAGTCATTTTTCAAATTCAGAAGGCAATAGCTACCATGTCCCAAGGTACGATGTCAGTGGCTTCATACTACATCAAACTTAAAGCGCTGTGGGATGACCTCGAGTTATATCGTTCACCCATAGTTTGTAATCAGACAAAGGAGCACCAGAATGAGAAGGAAGAAGATAAACTAATGCAATTCCTCATGGGGTTGAATGATTTGTTTAAAACAATCAGGTCCAACGTTCTCGTCATGAATCCTCTACCAAATGTCCGACAAGCATACTCTCTGATTGTGCAAGAAGAGACCCAACAACAGATGAACTCAGATCCTGGCGAGAATTTTTCAATCGCGGCATTAGTGCAGGGCCGATTTGCCAATTGGAAGCAATCAAAAGGTAAGACCTGTGAACACTGTAACAAACCAGGTCATACCATAGAGAATGTCATACTTTGAAATTTCATTGCACATACTGTGATAAAAGAGGACACACGGAGGATAGGTGACGCATAAAGAATGGGACATGGAACTCCAATGGGCGCAATGGCCAGCAACAGCGAAGCAAAAATAACCCAAAAGGCTCCTATTCATCGGCAAACATGGCAGATTCCTCTTCATTACCACATGACAGCAACGAGTCCGATGGAAACCTTGTACAAGGTTTCACTGCCGAGCAAATTTAGCAATTGGCAAAGGCTGTTTACTCACTCCACAATAATTATGGTAAAAGTGAAGCATTTATAAATGCTGCAGGTCTGTTTGCTCATAACTCGTCTATTAATTCTGCTTTTACGAAACCATGGATTTTGGATAGCGGAGCAACTGATCACATTACATCTGATTCACAATTTTTCTCACACACTTCATCATCATTTATTCCAAATGTTAATCTTCCCACAGGCTCAACTACGACCATCTCATCTACGGGCATGATTAAATTCAATGAGAATATCACTCTCAAAGATGTTCTTTGTGTTCCTTCTTTTAATTTAAATCTTGTGTCCGTTAGTAAGATAACCAGTGCACTAAATTGTTGTGTCGTTCTTTTTCCACATGGTTGTGTTTTGCAGGACTTGGCTACAGGGAGGATGATTGGCTTGGGTAAACAACATGCAGACTTATACAACATGTCCCCTCTTCAAAACCAAGCCCACGCATCTCAAGTTTCGACTGACCCTGATTTATGGCACAAGCGCCTCAGACATCCTTCTCCGATGCGTCTACAACTTGCATCTTCATTACTACCTATCAATAAAAATTCCATTTCCATTCATAATAATTGTAGTATTTGTCCTAAAGCTAAACAGACAAGGCTACCCTTTCCATTAAGCACAATAAAATCTCATTCTCCACTTAATCTATTGCATTGTGACATTTGGGGTCCTCATAAAACCTCGACTCATTTTGGAAAACATTTTTTTCTCACTATAGTTGATGACTACACTAGATGTACTTGGCTATTTCTTATGAATCACAAATCTGAAACCCAACATCTCTTAGAATCATTCATTACATTTGCACAAAATCAATTCAAGGCATCTATTAAAACCATCCATGTTGACAATCGATTGGAATTTATTTCCATGGGTAATTTTTTCCTCAAAAAAGGTATTGAATGTCAACGCACTTGCGTCTACACTCCAACAAAATGGAGTAGTAGAACGCATTTTAAACACAACACGAGCCCTCCTATTTCAGTCCCATTTACCATTAGAATTTTGGGGGGAATGCTTTTTAACCACAACATATATCATTAATCGCTTGCCATCACCTTTACTAAAAAATAAATCACCATTTGAGCTATTATATAATCAGCCACCTTCACTTTCCTACCTAAAAACTTTCGGTTGCCTCTGTTACGCAACTGTTGTTTCACCTAAGCAAAAATTCGATCCGTGCGCTCGACAATGCATCTTCATTGGTTATCCTCACAATAAAAAAGGATACAAATTATTTGATATAGATGCAGACACATTTTTTACAAGTCGGGATGTCACCTTCTATGAAAGTGTTTTCCCATTCTGCCAACAGTCTTGAACGCAATCCTCACCTTCATCGCAAAATATTCTGCCTGCTATTGACATTGACTTACCAACCCTAGTCCAACATTCACTTGATCCACCATCTTCTTCTACCGTCACAATGCGCCTGAAACTCCAGTAGACCAACCTTCTTCTCCCACACCAAGAAACCCAGAACCAATTACCGAGCCTTCTCCAGCCAACTTGCCTGTTCGACGATCAAGTCGCACATCAATCCCACCTACCTGGCTTCAAGACTACGTGACGGGATTCCAAGCCAATCATTCGACCATTACCCAAGAACGGCCGAACAGTACCAGGTATCCTATGCATCATTCTCTTTCTAATTCACGTTTTTCTTGTACACATAGTGCATATCTTGTTAGCATCACAGGCACCAAAGAATCTCACACTTATGCTCAAGCTATCCTTGATCCAAATTGGCAAAAAGCAACGGATGAAGAGCTTTCCGCCTTGTAGCTAAATCAAACGTGGACCTTGACGCCGTTACCCGCCGGGCAGAAACCCATCGGATGCAAATGGGTCTATAAAATAAAGTACAAATCGGATGGCAGCATCGAAAGATATAATGCGCGCCTTGTTGCAAAGGGGTACACTCAGATTGAAGGTGTCGACTATTGCGAAACCTTTTCACCAACATCAAAATTAACAACTTTACCATTGCAGTAGCCAGAAATTGGTTTATTCACTAACTGGACGTGCAAAATGCCTTCTTACACGGCAAATTGCACAAAATTATTTACATGGAATTGTCGCCCGGGCATCATCGACAGGGGGAGAACATTGTATGTCGACTCAACAAATCCCTTTGTGGTGTCAAACAGGAATCTCGGACATGGTTTTCAACATTTTCTCATGTGATTAAATCTGTAGGATTTTAGTAGTCCAAGGCAGACTACTCTTTATTCACAAAACAGGATGACTCATCATTTACTGCCCTTTTGATTTATGTGGATGATATTCTTTTAACAGGAAATGATATGACAGAAATCCAGCGTCTTAAAGATTGTCTATTACAACAATTTCGCATTAAAGATCTTGGAGACTTGAAATATTTTCTAGAGATTGAATTTTCCTGTTCCAAAACTAGTGTTTACATGTCACAAAGGAAATACGCGCTTGATATTTTGCAGGATGCGGGACTCACAGATGCTCGCCCATATAAATTTCCAATGGAGCAATACCTAAAACTCACACCGGACGAGGGAGAGTTGTTAAAGGATCCAGTCAAATACAGGCGGCTCATGGGACGACTGATATACCTCACGGTTACTCGGCCGGACATAGTGTTTTCGGTTCGGACTCTAAGTCAATATATATAAGCTCCACGGAAACCTCATTGGGATGCCGCAATTCGCATCATGAAGTACATCAAAGGATCGTCGGGACAAGGATTGCTATTGCCATCCGAGAACAATCTAACATTGACAGCTTATTGCGACTCAGACTGGGGAGGTTGTCAGACAACTCGGAGATCAGTATCTGGGTATTGCATTTTTCTTGGTTCTTCTATTATTTCATGGAAATCAAAAAAACAGACAAATGTATCGAGATCATCCGCGGAAGCAGAATACCGCACGATGGACAATAGTTGTTTGGAGATAGTTTGGTTGCAATATCTAATGCATGACTTGAAGGTGCCATCTAACCTGCCAACTCGACTTTTCTGTGACAATCTGGCAGCCTTGCATATAGCAGCAAACCCAGTATTTCATGAATGCACAAAACACATTGAGATAGACTGCCACATTGTGTGAGAAAAATTACAAGCCGGGATAATTAGTCCCTCGTATGTGCCGACATAGTACCAGCTCGCAGACATTTTTATGAAGGCACTGGGTAAGGAACATTTTTTGACGCTGCGATGCAAGTTGGGGGTTCATGATCTTCACTTACCAACTTGAAGAGGAGTATTAAAGAAATAATGATTATCATAATGATGGGATCCCATCATAATTGTACGTAATAATAGAATCCCATGATTAGTGGATCTCCACATAATTAGCTAGCTTGTAAATAGGAGAGAAAGTCTCCATATACTTGTATATATTTCCTGTACCTGGACTGATCAAAGTACGCAGAAATAATAAAGCAATTACCCTCCATTCCTTTATAGCATTACCATTCTTTTATATATAATAAAATTTAATATAAATATCCATACATTCATCATTTATCTCAAAGTATGCTTCCCCACATAAGATTTAATAAAAAAATCTTCGTACAATCCTAAAAGAAAATAAAATAAAAATAAACTTCTCTATCAACTTAGAGTCACACCACTTGCCAAATCCTCTGCTCACGTGTAACACACGATCATCGCAGATTTAAAAACAAAACAAATAACATACCAAAAAAAAGGGTAAGCTAGAGAGTTTAAAGAAATGTATATTCATAAATTAAATTCCTATCTCAACCAAACTACAAACATCAGACTTCCATGTACATCACATTGTTATTATTACATCTCTACAATAACTCATATCATATATATACCGACTCACATACAAAGACACTTGACTCTCTACATCCGGAAGACTCGTGCATTGAGTTAGACTCAGAGGTTTGCGCCTATCATACAACTCCAAACTGTGAATCTACACAACCTCCAATCATTAATCTTGTATGTCAAGGTTAGTTCTCCTGAGACTTTTCTGACCAATTATATTTCAAACTGCAGTCACTTAGTTCGAACCTCCATCGATTCTCACCACCTAGTAATCTTCATCTATGTGATTCTAATATACTAGTAGAGTCTGAATACCTCCTTCTCGACAAATCCTCAAACAATGCACATCCTAACAATCTCAACACGAGTATCTCCTTTCCTGAAGATACTATGTATCGATCACCATTCCATACCATTCTCTACATCTCATTCAATCCATAACATCAAAACATACAAGGATAGATCTCACATCAAGGCAGTAATTATTTACTAATCATTCAAACGTCTACTGTTCCTACAAGTTGAATTAACATAAAATCGATCATTTCGTCAAACTATACAAAATTTCATTATCACTGTTTGAGAACATTTCAAATCAAAACCACATCTCATTCCACAATTAAATATTCTAACATAGTGTACTATAGCAACTTTTAAGACTAATTTTCCCTATCAATTTGTACTTAATAAAAAGGTAATGACAATATCTGTTAAAAACATTCAAACTATAGAGTAGAGAATCACCTATAAAAGACTCTGTTAGCACCAGGAGTTACTGTATTAATTTGATGAAGCCAAACCAACTATAACTAAAGCTACTGTGTTTATTTGGAGCAACCAGCTATGTTGACCAAGTCAAGACCAAGTGCTGTCAAGAGAAGATGCATGGAGTTTGGTGTTTTGGGTCTAGGCTTTAGGTGGTGTTGGTGTGTCTAGATTGAGGTTAAATCTGTGATGATAAATGTGTTGATCATTAATAAGCTCTATTGAGAAAATTGGCTTTAGCAAGGTTTTAAAAATCATTGAAAATAGATTTCAAATTTTGATAAACCGTTTTAACTGTCTTTTAAAATTTAATTGACTGAATGTCAAATCAATCGACTAAAATTTGACAACTGTCACTACAGCTGTTTATAAATAGCTGGTGCATTTTCAAAAGAGGACAACACAGAGAATTTTCAAACATACTACACTGATTTGATTTGAGAGAAAACACTACCACTTTTTTGAGATCAAGATCATTTGAAGTTTTCAAAGAATTCATCAAGAACTGATTTTCTGCATTCTGCTGGAGCTTTGGAAACTGACTGCACATTTCTACATCATTGATCTGACCTCAGCCTAAGCACTCTATACATGTTTCTTCTTACATTTCTGATCTGTTGTATAGAGTTGTTGTTGTTAGTTGATTTCTGTGTATATCTTTCAACTGTATTCAAACTGCTACTGAGTTCTTGAAAGACTAAGGTGTAATTCGTGGTACAGTGAGACTGTACTGGTGGTTCGCCTACTGCGTGGAGCAGTGTGAGGCGTTTCTTGGTTATACAGTGGGTTCTGTATAACTGTGACTTGCTGTAGGTTTTAGCAAGGGTGTTCTTGAAACACATAGTGGGTTTCTGTGTGGTTTCTTATTCTGCTGTGGATTCAACAGTGGTCTACTGCGGGGGCAGTGAGACGTTTATGGGTTATACAGTGGATTCTGTATAACTTTGACTTGTTGTGGGTTTCAGCAAGGGAGTTCTTGAAACACACAGTGGACTCTGTGTAGTTTCTTAGTCTGTTGTAGGTTCAGCAGTGGTTGCTACAGAGTGTAGTGTATTCTTGCTGTGGGCAAGTGTTGTAAACTTGATCAGTTGATCATTTTTAGTGAAATCCTTACTGTGTGTGAGGGACTGGACATTGCCCGTTTGTTGGGTGAACCAGTATAAAACTCTTTGTGTTCTTGAATCTTCTTTCTCTTTCTTGATCACTATTCTAATTGACTGGTTCATTGTATAAACTATTTTTCAGAATCAATAACTGAACTTTATTTGGTTTAAGACTTAAACATCTTTTAATAATTGTTTTCTTTGATAAAAAGAATTTTATTTTTGATTGGTTCATAATAATTCAAACTGTTAACTTAATCGAATTTGACCAGTTCATTCTATGCAGTTAACTTCTGTCTGTTTCAGTGTAGTAAACTAAATCGCTTCTGCAGTTACATTTGAATTCTGATAAATCTGTTTGGTTTGCTGCATTGTACTGTGACTGATTGAGTTATGTTTACTGATTCATTCTACTGCACTGCTCAGTAAAGTCAATAAAGATCCAATTTATCAAACTGACTTGCATTTTCTAAAAAGATAAACTAGTTTTGAAAAAGATTTTGAAATCCAATTCACCCTTCTTCTTGTATTTCAGCCAAAACAGTTTCTAACAGACTTCAAGCTACCTCTTGCAATGATACTCAACCTACAACGCACAGTTTTGATCAATGATCTAAATTTATCCTTAGGATCTAAAACAAATAAGGATTATTCTTGATGTCTCTAAGACCACATGCAAGAAAGTGCACGTATATTTTCTTTTTACAAAAACCCTTAAACCTCTTAAGAACAAAGAAAAATTAGTACTTACCTAGACCAAAATGGTGACCCACTAAAAATGAAAGCTATATATATAATGCATGTCCACCAAACCCATTTTCACTTACCGTAATTAATAATTATAATACTTCACCCTACAACTCAGGGTTATATCCAATTAAAAATTAAATTTTTATTCTATTTAAGACAATTCAAAATATACAAAGGAATTCATCAGCTTCACTTTCCATTCTTTGATAATTATATCGAAGGTCAAAACTTAGTATTTTTATACATGTCTTTTTGACTTTTCGGGATCCTTGTCTTTCTGAAATTGAAAAGAAAAACACAAATAGTAAAGATAAAAATGATATAGTTGTTCTAAGTATATATGATCCATTTTTTATTTTCAAAAAGGTAATGTTAGTTGCGTTTTTCAAAATATACTATCCAAAAAGAAGTTATGTTATTTATACTAGAATATCTCTTAAAAAAGTAATTAATTATCGTTGAGTAAGAAACTATTGTTAGAAAGTGAACAAATAAATGTTATTTTCTTTGTTTGATCGGCGTGAAAAAAAAAAGTTATATTGAAAATTTAAATCCAGTTTCATATATAACAAAAAGTTATTTAATATCCCCTGTGATGCCACATCAATATCCATATATTATATCCAGCATATTACAAAAGAAAAGCACATATCATAAAAGAAAAATACATATATAAAAAGATTAGATCAAAATATTGAAAAGAGTACAAATTTATATTATAACAACTTAAATCTATTTTTCTTTTTAAAATAATAGGAATAAATAATCAAAATGCTGACTTATCAACACATTTAATATAATTAAATTAATTTTAGCTCATATATGTGAATTACAAATGTACGTTTCACTTGATTCACGTTCAACTAAATATACATATAATTAAATTAAAAATTTCTATGATTAGGATATTTAATAATTAAAAAATTATATTTTAGAAAACAATCGGTTATATGTAATTCACAAATAAATAAACAAGCCTAACATATAACCCGGGAAGTCAACAACGAGACGAATCATTTTTACACAATTCTTTTGCTACCCTTCTGAATTCATCTATCTCTTCCATTCCTATCTTTCATAATTATAAAATCAGTTAGACGATGTATGTAAATAGAAATTTTGTAATGAAAATATCTCTTAAGTCACATGTCCACAGATATTCATGTTTCATGCTTGCTTTGTCACTAGACCTATATACGTAGGTACATGCTTTGTCTTTTATACATATAGCTAATCAGCAACTTAATAAAATTTTTGTCTTTTGGCTTTCATGAATTGCATGTCAATGAAACAAGGACTTGCTTTTCGCCTGTGCCCTATTTCCAACAATTTGACTGGGTCACTTGAAAAAGGATCAGCATGGCATAGATAGCTCCTCATCTTCCAAACCCTAGAGAGCTGAAACTGACATTTACGCACATCATTCAAGGAACTCACCACCAAGCTTTTCGAAAAGAACTTCAATACAATTACCCAACTTTCTCCTCCAATCATAGCTTACATTCCAACAACTTTTTGCTTCTGTTTTCAGTGCGTTAATCAACCTACCATAATTTCCTACAAATCAACATCAAGATCTATATGTACAACCAAAAGAATTATTTTATTTTATCAAACTAAAACTTTTTACACTATTAACGAATTAAAAATTAGTTTTTATATAACTTTAAAATTAAGATTCTTTGTTTGATACTCCGTAAAGCACAAAAAAACTTAATGTCTTTTAATTAAATTATAAATATTATCATCTACAACTATTTAGAAGGAGTTTCCCCATTGTGCATATTTTATATTTTTATGTTATTTTTAATTATATTTTAAAATTAAAAACAGTAAAAATAAGCTATCTAAATATTAACTGTAATTATACATGTCTCAAAAACACAACACCTTAGAGGTCATTGAATTCTTTCAACAACCTAGAAACCACCCACTATTCTTTATTAACCCCACTATTAATGTTATTTGCTTCAAAATTAGACACTACCTCCCCCACACCTGCGGACACACACATATATAAATTTAATTCTTAATCAATATGTATTTCACTTAAATATTTAAGAGAAAAAATTTATTGTAGATGTTAATATTATTCAAATTTACTTTTATAAGGAAGTATAATTTTATATTTTTGAAAAATAAATTTTAAATCTAACTTAACTTTACTGTAAGAAAAATCTATATTAATAGAATAAATTAATTATTTTTTGATTTAATTTAAAATTTCGAACACTGAAATTATTAAACATAAAATACAAGAAAATATCATAATAAATAATACTATAAATTTAATAAATATTATGAAAATGGACTCCAAACGAAATTAGAACTAAAAAAGTAGAAGTGAAAATTCTAATACTATTTTGTTTGAATATAGGTTGGGTATACATCGAAGATATTTTTGAAAGTACACTACGATTCTAATCAATGTCCAATTATGCATTGGTGAAAGGGTATGGCGTTGAAAACCTACCTTATCCTTTTTTGAGAACGCCAACTAGTTAAAGCACAGCGTGCCACATTGGTGACAGAGGGAATTGCTAGCCGTATATCTTTGGCCATAATGGAGACAGACAAGGATTAATGAAAGATTAAACAACTCGGTTTTCTTGACTATATGAAAGCTCTATATACATATACATGCATGCATGTGTTTTGTTTATTAGTGTATTACATTATTGCTCCACGAATTGTAGCCTGGCACCTGGATCTCGTTTTGGAAGGTATATAACCGTTCCAAAGGACGAAATTAATGCAAGGTTATTGGTACAATCTGTCATTGTTTAACTTTTTTATTTGTTTTCGATTTTCTTTATTTTTTCGTCATAACCTTATTGTAAATTAGAATAAATAATTATAAATAAAATATTGGCCATCTCAAAAATAGTATAAGTTGATTGAATATTCATATATATTAGTAATTATAAACTTTCTACTACTAATTCATAGGAATAAAATTAATTGATCTATGGTTTGATTTGTTTAACAAATCATGTCTACCTTTCTTAATTTTTTTTAATAACAACGTATTTAATTAGTGATATTTTAAATTTTTTCAATAGTTTCTTTAAGTAATTTCAAATGATCAAACTTACAACAACAAAAAATATTATTTCTCTTATTAGAGTAATAAAAATTATTTTATATAATAATTTTTTTATTTAAAGTTCACGTTAGATCTTGATATTTTAGTGAGATTGACACCTTAAATGCAACTATCACATATTATCACATGAAAAACTATGTATAAGAGAAGAGGAAAACAAATATGAGAGATCAAACCAAATCCATGATGAAAAAAAAAAAAAAAAAAAAAAAATAAA
>Ga0209489_106788_pt1 | contig 17922 bp, 10 predicted proteins | sample SiratrowhiteBW_FD_187527 | JGI IMG/M metagenome (GOLD analysis project Ga0209489, IMG submission 187527) | Root nodule microbial communities of legume samples collected from California, USA - Siratro white BW (SPAdes) (version 2) | ecosystem: Host-associated > Plants > Roots > Nodule | place...
AAAAAAAAAAAAAAAAAAAAGAAAAAAAAAAAAAAAAAAAAAAAAAAAAAAAAAAAAAAACAAAAAAGAGATTATGAGGGCGTAAGCCCCGTTCTGTTAGTCGAAATGACTATGTGAATGACTGTCAGATATAACGGCCAATATTCTCCGGCGGGAAAATGATAGCTCCACACGTGTCTCAGCCCACTTTCCCGCTCCGAAGTTAACCCTCGTGCAGGGCCGCATTTCTGGAGGAGATAGAAAAATTCATTATATGAGAACCGGATGGATGGCACGTTAAAATGACAACCGGAATAGGGTGTGAGAAGAACTCGGCGCATTTCTGCGAGAGTAGCCCGGGGACTTTACTGAACCCAGCCGTATGGTAAGAGCCCATTCACATGGCCTCATAATCCACTGTTTGCATGGATAATTAGTCTGCACATATATAAACACTTTTTGGTCCACAATTTCTATCGATGTGGGACTAATTCATTGCACTTTGTAAATCATGTTAAATAACTATCGTTCAATTTTCGGTATAATAAAAATTTAATTTACTCACGCATTACGAAATTATATTTGTAGATAAATTTATTATCTACATATTATTACTCATAAATCTATATTTTCAATTAAATTCCATATTACATACAAAATATTACACATTATATACAAAATATTATCCATTAATTTATATTTATAGATAAATCTAACATAATATATAAAATTATTATTAAAATTATATTTTTATTAGTATTACTTATATTTTAATTAATAATATTGATATTATTATTATTCACATTAATAATATTAATATTAATGTTATTATTATCATTAATATTATTATTAACTTTATTAATATTATAATAATATTATTCATATTTTAATATGTTATTAAAACTATTATTATCATCCTCCAATATTATTATTTTTAATTTTTTTGTTAGTATTATTATTGAAAATATTAATATTATTATTAATATTTTTATACTTAAAATTATAATATTACCCACGAACATAAATTCATAAGTATTATTTATGGATATAGGTCCGTAAGTATTATTAATGAATATAATCCGTAGGTATTATCTACAAATATAAATATTCATGGGATGTTACTCACAGATATAATCTATATGTATTTTTCATATATATAGATTCGTAGGTAATACTTACGGACCTATTTCCATGTATAATAGTTACGAACTTATACATGTAGATAAAACTACTAATATTAATAATAATATTACATCATATTAATTTATTAATAATAACATTATTAAAGCTTAATATTATTAATAATATTAATATTTGTTTATATTATTAATACTATAATTAATATTAATAGTATTTTTAACATTTTTATTGTTCTTATGAATATTATTATTATTATTATCATTGCTATTATTAATATTATCAGCATTAATTAATATTTATCATTATTATTAGTGTTAATATTTTTATTTGTATTATTGTTAGTTATAATATTATTAAAATTATTATTATTATCAACATTATATTTTTCAAATCATTAATGTTGTTTTTAATATTTTCAATTGTTTAATATTTATATTACAAAATATTATTAATGATGTTAATGTTATTATGATTTCTTTTATTTTTTTCCAAAATCATTATTCTTCCTTCCATTTCTATTAGCTCCAAAATCGAGTTTATGCTTATAGTTTTTTTCTTAAGATATTTTTTAATATTTTATTATTAAGTAAAACTTATTATATAAATACGGAAGAGGATTCTGTACATGTTTTAAAAATAAAATAAATCTCACTTTTATTTATTTTAATATTTGAGTGGCTTTATCGTATAAAAATTTAAAAATAATGCAATGGACGGTGAGATTTGCTCAGCTATATCGTATTCTTCTAGTTTTTACAACCACAGAGAGAATTTGCCTCCATGTAAATACTACGAGTAAATGTAAATAACACTTTATTTAATAATAAAATCAGAATATAATTAAGATGTCTTGATAGTGTAATTTTTTTTACAATATTATCTTAATCATATATTTTTATTTATGATAAACTGTTTAGTTTTACAAAAATTACTTTTAAAATTATAAAAAGATAATTATTATTTTACAATTAATCTCATTAACTTATATTACTTAAATATATAATAGTAACACGTTCTATTATTTTTAACATTTTATAATAAAAAAATTTATGCAATTAACAAAAATTTAAGTACTATCAAAAACTTTACCTAATATATTTGATAAAAATGTATAATATTAAGTGTATCAGATTAACAAATAAATAAAGAAGATTATAAATAAGGGGAAGAAGATTGAAGAGACTTACTACAAAACAAAGAATGAATTTTATTGATAGTTATAGCATTGAGAAACTTTTACAAAAAATATGGTTTTACAAAATCTTTCTTTGATCGATAATATCTTTTAAGTTTTTATAATTGACATCAATGAGATATGAAAAAATTATAATAGATAAGTCAATTTATATAAATTGGAATAACCCTTAAAGTTGATTTTGTAAGGATAATTTAGATTTAAAATTATTTTGTAATATATTATTAGAGTGGAAGTAAATAATATAAAAAAATTAAAATCTTCATTATCCATTCTCTTAGTTCTCAAATATCCTATTAAATATGTAATTAGTATAATCTCCTCTATATGGTTGTTTATCAATAATTGAATCTTAAAATTTTTTTTAGTGTTGGGTCCACTTAAGTCTTCAATTAGATTTTAGATTTTATTTTTCGTTTTGTGAACTTTTTAATTGATAGAATTTAAATTTCTATAAAAATATTACTCTAATATAACTTATTGTAGAAATTTAAAAATGAGGATTGGTGAGAGAAATATATAAAAAAAATTTAACTTTTATCTTTATTTAATAAGCAAGTTGTATGAGATATGATCAAGACCATTGGAACATAATTAGTCACGATAAGTCACACCTTGTGATGTGTTATCCTTTTGCTAATACAATTTTTTTATTCTTATTAGAAAGAGTGTAAAGTTAATCGCAAGGATTAGTTGATAGTTATTGTTAAAATGCAATGTTATTATTAGATTAATTTGTATAACTTAAATACTTTGTAAACGTAATTTATATCTTTCTATTCATATATTTTTTTATAAACTTATAAAAAAATATTGATATGTCAAATTGACTGATGCAGTTCATTTATCTGACGCCTATAATATGAAGTAAATAACTAATGTTATTATTTTTTTTTTTACATTTTTTATCTTAAGATTATACAGTTGCGTTGTATTTAATTTTTTTTACCAACCAATAAAAGTTATAAAATTAGTTTATTTAGTAATGCGTGTTAATCTATTTATAAAAAAATAGTATAAAATAAGTTTTCCATGAAATTATGTTGCATTAAATTTTAAAATGTCGAGACAGATATATTTAAAAACTATTTATCATGTAATATTCCCAAACTTAATTCTTAGTTTCTAATAAACAACTTGTTTGTCATAAAGTTGAATGTGATCCGTTTTTATTTATTTCTAAAATCCATTTATATTTTCGGACAACAAGTAAACACTATCAATAAAATCAGAACACAATTTAGATATATTGGTAGTGTAATTTTTTAAATCATATATTTTCATTTATGATAAACTGTTTGATTTTATAAAAACTACTTTAAAAGATAATTTTTAATTGATCAGAATGTATAGTTTTATATTGGCTGAAAGTTAAATTCTAAGCATCGTAGTCTTATTTACTTTTTGCTATCTTTTGTTGTCTCATCAATAAGTTAAAATTTATTGATACCTTGAGGAGTATATAATTATTGGAATCACTTTATTGACGTGATTTTAACTTCATTATAGATTTGATGGAGCCAAAGTCTTCTTTCATTATTTTATCTCTTTTCCGTAGTAGAAAGTGACGTTGAAAAAAAAAATTATAAATATGTAGATTTTGATTGGAAAGACACGTAGCAACTTTGTGTTTTGCCTAAATAAATTATTGATGTAAAGGAAGGGTAAAGGAGGTTTATTTGTACAAATAGTAACTCATTTTAGTAGAAAGACAGAAACCAATGTAGAATAAGTAAGAGATTTACTATTATTATCACTATTATCGATTCTTTAAATTTTTAATAATAAATGCCACTTTATAAAAAGAATTATCACCATCATATTAAAATTTAATGTAGAAAAAAAATTGAATTACAAAATAATGATGTGATATGAATAAGGTAAAATAAATAACAAGAATTATAATAATTATATGTGTTTTAACACGTAATAGTTTCATTATTATGATCAAGGTAAAAGGTCATTTAAATACAATTTTCTGATACACTTTTAAAGACAAAAGTATAATAAAACTATGAGATCTAAAGTGTATATTATTTTGAATGAGATGATTAATTTAAATAATATTATATATTATTGTAAATTAGGTCGGAATAATGACGTTGTCTGTGTAGATGGTTTCAAAGGTGAGCCCTTAGTCGTTTATTAGGAATTTATTTTGATATAATCAATAATCTTATATTGGTTAAGAATCAAGTCACTGATAACAATTTAAACAATTTAAATACGTCTTTTTTCTTTAAGTTTCTGATAGGTATTTTAAGGATAAAAAAACTTTAAATTTTAAATCAGACAATATATTTAATTACTGATCCTAACGACGAACTATATCGGAACATTATTAATGTCGTTGTGTGAGAATTGTTCTAAAAGTGAATCTTTATTTCCTTAGATCTTTTATGGATTTATTTGAATATGTTCAATACTCTTAGATTGTTTAAGAGTGAAAGACAAAGTAAATTTAAATACATATCTCTCTTCTACATTAATATACTCCTCCTGGAGCGGAAGTCCGCAAATATGTTCTCATTCTTGTGAGATCTTTCCGATTTTCTCTCCCTCGAATTCTCACAACAACAAGTGTTATCAGAGTTGTTGGTGAACGGCTTGGGCGAATACAGTTTGACCTTGTATCGAAAGTCTTTCCGATGTTGATTTCAGGTAAACGTGTCCTGTATAATTGTGTGAACAGCGGTATAAGTAAGGGTCATGAGTAATGTACTCGGATTTGAGAATGCTTCTGCTCGAGGGAGAGTATATCAATGTTGAGAAGAGATTCTCACTTGAGGGAGAGATTCTTATGTATTCAAGTGTAAGTCTAAGTTCCATATTGGATAAGAATGAAAAAGTTTAGTAACGTATAAAAAGAAAACCCACAAACCTAAAACTTTAAGATTTTGAATTGAAGGTGGTGTTATTCTCTTATATGTGATTTTGTTCATATATCATAGCCCAAGACTACTAGAAGATGACCATATACCGTTGACTGATGGAGCTAACCGAGCTAACCGGTTATGCTAGAACAACCATGCATGTGTGCTCATGCACTCCTCAAACTGTGTAGGAAAAGAAAAATCCAAAAAGAAACGATGAAAGTAACACAGAAAAAAAATAATCGTCCAAAAGATAACATGACCATGTCTCACTTGACTCGATTTCTAGTCTTATTAATGGATTATATTTTTCAATATGCATTGTACGTTTCTATATTCCAACCATAACTCTTATTATTGTTGTTATTCTATAGATTGTATATATTTTATCATTTACTATTACTATCAGCATCTTTAACGTACTGTTTCTTTTTCTTTTAAATAAAGGTTTTAACTTAGCTGGAAATGTTTTAACATGAGTACTAATGTGTGTCTATATATATACAGAGAGAGAGCAAATTGATTGTTAAAAAAATGGCTGAATCTAGTTTTTTTAATTGATTTATAAGATACAAACTACTATAAGATATTTCCGCATGGTTTGCACGGTGTAAAAGAAATAATATGAAAATATGAAAAGGGTAAGGTGAAACAGATAGAACTTTTCAGCGCAATTTAGTCAAGTGTGTGGGGGATTCACAGGAGCAAATGAGTAAATAATTGGGTTTAGGATGATGTTGTTTGCATAATATACACATCATTTGGGGTGCTAGCAGTGACCTGTGTGCAAGAAGAAGTGAGGTTGTCACAAAGATGGAAAAGGAGAAGGTTGAAACTCCACTATTGTTGAAGAAGTACTATGAGAATTGTCCTGGTTGTAAGGTGGATCAAGCCAAGGAGCTGAAAAAGGATGTTTCCTTCGTAAATCTTTCCCTTATATGGTTGGTTGTGTTGAGTGCCAGTAAGCGCTTCAACTCTTTTCCAAACTTCTCATCTCGGGTGCTTTTGTTTTTCAGTGCTAACTTTTGCTCATGCTCTATATATTCTACCACTTTTAAGCTTTGCCATGATGTAAAATGGTTGCAAGATTTGCCAAAACTCAACTACTCAGCAATAAGTGAGATTTTTCACCTTTTCATTTAAAGTTTAAACTCTAGTTAGTGTTTTTCACGTTGTATCTCAATATTGTGCAATTGGTCACACAAATGTATGTGAAAAACTCGTACCACCTAACCACGATTTTGCTATTATCGTGATGAAACAGAATTTTACCCATTTTGAACATTTGTGTGTCGAATTGCACCACATTGGAAAAAAACCAAGTTGTATTATGTGCTGCAAGACCATAAAATTGTTAGATATCTAAGTGAGTCTAAGCTTCACATTGAATTTAAATGAGAAAGTTGAATAAAAGATGAAAAAGAACACTCACAAACTTAATGTCTTAAGATTTTTAATTAACGGTGGTGTCACTTCTTTGTGTGGATCTCACTCTTGTCTCATTCTTATTAGATGTTTCTCACTGATATCTCTCTTTCTTTTTATCAATTACAGCGTTGCCTATAGCATCACTCTTTCCTTTTGTTTATTTCATGGTGAGTTCAAATTTCTACTATGTATTAGTATTATTTATTTTTCAACTGATAAACCTCAATTATTTTATTATATTAGTTTTTGTAAGTGGTGATTTGAATCCAAGACTAGGTAGGGTATAAGTATTATTGTTACCTCCTCCTATATGATGAAGCTCAGATTTTTTGTGATACTGTTGTTTTTTGGAAGTTGCTAATATTTTTGTTTGTGCTTTCAATTTCAGCTTCTTAATTATTTGAACTTTGACTAAAAATGTAGTAAATAAGCTTATGCATTGAGCATCACTTTTTTATTTTCCATATTTAACTTCTAGTTGATCTTTTTCCCAATGATTTTGACCATTTCAAAATAAAAGAATTTGACCTCAATTCACAGAACAATAATTTTCATTATATTTTTTGATTAAAAGAATCAAAACATATTCCTGTCGATGTGATATGCATCCTCAAACAACAGCAAATCTTTAATTTCAGGTGAAAGATTTTAACATTGCAGAAACAGAGGAAGATATAAGTACCTATGCTGGTTATGTGGGTAAGATTTTTGTTTGTAGTTCAACTATTTGATGAATTGTTTACAAGTTCTTGATGATCATATAACGGTGAAAACATTGTAGGATCATCAATGATGTTTGGTAGGGTTTTCACATCCATATTGTGGGGTATGATTTCTGATCGTTATGGCAGAAAACCTGTTATCATAATTGGGATCATCACGGTGTAAGTATGCATTTCACTGAGGTTGATGCTTTCCTTCATGCTATTGTTATACAAGGATGTTTTCTGCTAACTATTCTGATCCTTATTCCTTCATTTCAGTGTCATTTTCAACACACTATTCGGTCTTAGCACCAGTTTTTGGATGGCTATTAGCATGAGATTTTTTCTTGGAAGTTTAAATGGCATACTTGGACCGATAAAGGTGTTGTTTTCTATAGCTACATGCATGTAGTAAGTAGTATATATGATCTAGCATATTCTATCAAAGTATATCTTACACTAATGTATTTTCTGTGAATAGGCTTATGCTACTGAAATTTTCAGAGAAGAAGAACAAGCTCTAGGACTCTCAACAGTAATTAAGCCTCACCAACTTTTCTACAATGTTTTTTGAGAAATCATGAGTGAACTAGTGATTACTCAATGTAATCTGATTTCAGGTGAGTGCTGCTTGGGGAGCAGGGTTAGTCATTGGTCCAGCATTGGGAGGTTATTTGACTCAGGTAATTATTATTTTTTAATACTTTGATAAATGTGTTGAAAATCTTAAATTATAGATGAATTATGAACTGATTTTATAAATTTTTAAAGAGTATGGGAAGAGTAAAATATTATTGCATTGATTATTGAAAGTATAAAAAGTGAAAACGAGTGTACATTTTCTTACAGCCAGTGTTGAAATACCCACATGTATTTCCAGAGAATTCATTTTGGGATAGGTACGTTGATCATTGTTTTGTAATTGTGAAGAGTATTTAATGTTTCAATTTTTTGTTTTTTTTTTCTTTTTGTTTTGTGTTGAGTTTCTTTTGTCAAAACGTGAATCTCTCTGCAGGTTTCCATACTTCTTGCCGTGCTTCATAATATCAGCTTTTGCGTTTGCATCACTAATTGCTTGCATTTGGCTCCCAGTACGTATTCCAAATAATGCCATATATCTTCATCAATTACTTAATATTTTATTTCTTATAGAATGAATGTGTTTAAATAAAAAAGTTATATCTTATTCCTAAAATTTTAAATTATTGAGTTTGATTCTTGTATAATTAAAAAATTAGGTTAGCTCAGATCGAGTTAAATCAAGTCCACATTGAATCAAATTAGATTAGGTCTAAGTTAGACTAAGAAGTTGGTCCATGTTATGTCAAACTAAATTGGAGTAAACTCATGTCAGATCGAGTTTGGTAGAATGTCAGGTCGAGTTTGGTAGAATCCAAGTCGAGCAAGTTCAAGGTTGAGTCAAGATAAGTCATCACAACCCAAGTCAAGTTGAATTGACCCGAATCTACATTTAATTAGACTTGTTAAAGACCTTACATGGATTAGAGAAAAGTCAATTTATAATATATAACTGAAGCAATCGTGATCTTATAAACCGGTTTTTATGAGAATGAGTTAGGCTTTAACTCACTTCATGATAGAGTTCAAGTCATACCAAGTCAGATTTAACCTAGGTTGAATTGAGTCTAAGTTAGAAAAGATCATGTATAACCAAATTCATACAAAGTTGGATTATATGAATTTTGTTTGCAATTTGTAATCTATAAATAGCTACATTATTTTGAATTAGATCCTCTTATCATTTAACATCCTCCCCTCTCTCTTTGTAAATTGTTTATTGTGCTGAAAAATATTGAAATACTGTTTGACAAGTTCAGTTTTGTAAGTTTTTATTTCTTCTTTTTTCAAATTTTTGCACATCAAATTACTTTCAATGTTATAATTTGTTGTTTTCTGCAATGCATTTACATAAGTTTTTTTCAAATTGTACTCTGGTGTCATTCTGATATCATTGAGGAAAGGCTGACTGTTTTAAAACCTTGTTCGAGTAAGTCCATCAAACTATTCTTAAAGTAAGATAGATATATAATTAGTTATAGTATTAAGTATGAACTTATTATTTATTTTAAAATGTTTGCATCATCGCAGGAGACCCTTCATAATCACAGTGATGGCATTGAGTCCACCAACAATGTTGAAGTTTTGGAAATAGAAAGTTGTGGGATAGACAAAGATAAGATGATGCAGAAACATAAAAGCATCTTTCAAAATTGGCCCCTAATGTCATCTATAATTGTATACTGTGTTTTTTCACTACATGATGTTGCTTACCAAGAGGTAGTATTCCCACTAAAACATTTTACTATTTTGACTCTCTCATGATGCTACTCATCTACTATTCATCATTACCCCAGGTTTTCTCATTGTGGGCTCTCAGTCCTGCAAGATTAGGTGGTTTGAACTTTACAAGTGATGATGTTGGTATGGTTCTCGGAATTTCAGGTACATTGTTTTTCTCATACATGTCTGTTTCTAACATCTTTCAACTTGTGCATTACATAACATATGTTTTGCTTAATTACTAACATCTTTTAGCTTGATTAGGTGTTGCTATTACAATCTACCAACTTACCCTTTATCGATTGGTGCAAAAAGCTTGTGGACCTGTTACTCTGGTACAGATAACAGGGGTTAGTTTCCAACTTATGTGTCAACTAATTTGATTTACCATTCTATTGCTTGATTGTTTTAAATATGTTTTGTAATTTTGTATTATATGTAGGTTTTATCTATACCTATCTTGCAATGTTATCCTTTCATGACTATGTTGTCTGGCTTCACACTACACCTAGTGATCAATATTGTCTCCATTCTCAATAATGTAATGATGGTAAGTACAGCTCAATCATGAGTGATATTGAGGATGCAAGTATAAAGAAACAAGGCTATTTCATTATAAACTTTTCTAATTGTATTGTTGTTGTTGTTGGATTTAGGAGACAATTTTACCTAGTTTATTCCTTCTGCAAAATAAAGCTGTGGTAAATCTTTGGTTCCCCTTTGCTTTCAATTATTTTGAAAAGTTGAGATTATTTTTTATAGTTGTGGAACATATATGCTATGTTGATTTGGAAAACAGGAACAACATCAAAGAGGGACAGCTAATAGTATTGCCATGACTGGTATGTCAGCATTCAAAACAATTGGTCCTGCCAGTGCTGGTGCCCTGTGAGTGTCCATTTTGTGCCAAGAATCATATAACATTCATCAACACCACTTTTTAACTATAATTAAATACTATAAATTTTATCTAGATTTCTGATTTTGATTTTGGTCAATGTAGATTATCTTGGTCTCAAAAGCATGTTAATGGTTCTTTTCTTCCAGGTGTGTTTCTTAACTAATTTGTTTGAATTGTTTTCTATTTCACATGTTAAATATGAAAACCTTAGTTATTTTTGTTTCACTAATTTCTCAGTAATAAAAAAAGAACATAATGTCATTTCTTTTACAACATAGATTATTTCTCAGAAGCAAAACTAAAGAATGAAAATGCAAGTTTAGAAGGAAGAATTTGAACTCTCCTCTAACCTTTTTTACCTGTGTTTAGTGTTTTTTGGCAATGCAATAGAAACATGTTTTCTTTTGCACGGTATATTACTAGAAACTCACTTTCTACATTTAACCACAGGCACCCATATAGTGTTCCTGGCCATGAATGTTGTTGAAGGACTTGGAGTACTGTTAATGTTCAAACCATTCTTGAGTGTGAAGAATGAAACACCATCAGAGCAGTAACCCTAATATTTATAAATTTTCCATAAGGGGTGAAATATTTAGGGATAAATTGTATTAATTGATTTTTGATATCATAATTAACCACTATGGATGATGAAATGATCATGGATGATGGTGTGTGTCAACTTCTAAGTTTGGAGAATGATTATTGAGATTTTTGTATGGATGGGTTAATGTCTATTAAAAATAATTAATTAACTAAAGTAGGGATATGTATGAGTATTATAGAGGTTTTATATATTCTTTTATTGGAAAAAAATACTAAACAGATAGATAACAAAAGATTGGTGTAATACTGATTCAAGAAAAAAAAAACTAAAAATCAATTAATATGAGTTGGATTAAATAATTTTACTCTTATTTCTATTAAATTGTTAAAATTTAGATTAAGTAATTTTACTCTTGCTTCTATTAAAAATTATTTTTTTAAAGAATCTTAATTAAAAAAGAATTATCGGTCAATTTTATTTCAAAAGTACAAGGAAAAATAATATTTCAATTAAAAAACATACATTTCAGTTTATACATAAAAAATTTCAAATGCCGATCTTTAAATATATGTTATATCAATTTTTACTAACTTAACAGGATATGCGAGCTGATTTATTGCATTTTTATCATAAATGTTACCTAATATTTAAAAATAGAATTTAGGTAAAAATTAATTAATTTATTTTAGGGGAAATAAAAAAGTTTTTATTATTATATTTATTGTTTCGAAATATTAAAAGTGAAGTGTTGAATAGAAATAGAACCATTCCAATTTATTTATTGGACATGAATATTAGCCACACGCCATAAAATAAAATTATACCATTACTTATTATGACAGTTACAGTTCATTCGATATAACACTGATAAAGAACTGGACTATCTGTGATGATTGTTGAATCCAGATAAAAAGTTTGGAATTCTTATATCACTTGTATTATATAGGTTTTAGAATTAATATAAAACATTTATTTTAACCATATAACGCATAAAACTTATTGTAAACGTTAGAAAAGCTATAAGATATTACATCTAATCTGAAAAATATAAAATATAATATTTATCATATAGATATTACAAAATTTGTATTGATCCATCGTTTTTAATAGCTAAGTAACTTCCCTCAAATTTTAATGAACTATAAACAAGATTTAATGGGGCATCATCCACAAGATCTTTGATATTTACCAAACTAACATTTTCGCCTTTTTGTTTAAACGCTATCAGCTGTTTTTCTTTTTCATCACATGCATGAGGAAATGCCATGTTGAAAGAAGGAACAAAGATGAGTCAACAACATTCCTCATTCAGTAAATTCATGTCAATTAAGTTACTATCGTGAATCTTACTCTGCGTTTTTTCTTTCTGCTTTCCTTTCTCGAGGTATTGGAATTTTTCAGACATGATTTCAGTGGTGGTCCTGTTTGTTTACTAGCTAATGGAGGCACGTGAGCAGAACACTCGGATCCTCTTCTGTGCTCAAAAGGGTCAAGCCAAAACTGGACTTTAGCCATGCCAAACAAGGCCTTCTTCCTTTTAGCATATTTATGTGCAACAACTGCATCAGCTTCTTGTAAAAAACACACCTGAGCCGAGCCACCGTAGCAAAAGACTCTTGTTCTAGAGGAATCTACTGAACCAAATACACTAAACTTTTTCACTAACTGTTCCTCGGATGGAAGGTTGAAATTCTTGGGGAACTTCATGTAAAGAGACTTAGAAGAAGAAGAGGGGGCATGCGTTTTTGATAACTTTCCAACTTTTGACTTGCATGTCGTAGGAGAAGCAACACCTAGGAAGCCATCCTTACCCTCTACCAAACAACCCTCAGAAAATAATTCTGTTTCTGCAAACTTTTCTGACCTGGAAGTTGTTGTAACGCTATTGCAACTCATTTGCAGACTTTCTTGGTAAACAGATGCATCAGATCCTACCACACCTTTACCTTTTGCTGCACTAGCATCAACCTCACACTTATCAGAATGGAAGCCAAACACCAAGTTAGACAATGATTCACAGTTTTGACTTATTTTAGAATCCACTTTCTGAACCTTGTCAGTGAAGTTCATATTAGTTTCAGAGACGTACATCGAGGCCTCATTGTCTTTCTGGATACCTCCTTCCGGTTCAAGCATCTTAATGTCTGAGATCCTTGGTCTGGTATGTTTTGGAATGTATGCATCCCTTTCACTTTCTTGAACTCCACTGATTTGAGGAAAAACATGACATGAAGCTGATTTATCCAGTCGCCTTCTTTTCCTGTTAAGGTATATAATGATTTCTTTGTCAGGCAATCTCCAGCAAAGCTCCTGGACATTGTCTTCTATTTTATCAATAATATAGTTTCTCAAATGAATCATAAAATTCGAAGGAACTGAGATGTGAGTTTTACTCATAGTAGAAAAGTTTTCAAAGCAGATATCAACTAAGCCCCGGCCTGATATCTCTTTGAATCCTAGAAGCCTCTGCCTTGAAGATTTTAGGCTTTGTAGCACCATGTAAACTGGATCTAAAGAAGGACACTCCATAAAACTCCCTGAAATAATCAGATCTTCATTCTTAAACAAGTGTGAAGAATTTCCTTCCCAAACTGCAACCGTTGAGTTAAATCTCTTTATAGCACCAATAACTTTCTTTGACTCTTGATTTTTGGATACGATCTGACATTTTTCCTGGGATTCCAAAGCAACAGATTCTTGAGTAACTAAATGCATCTTTTGACCCAAAATTGACCTTGGAATCAGCTTCACATTATCACCTATGAAAAGCATATTGAAAAACATTATAAAATGACGAGATAAAATCAATACACGGCCTTCTTAGTTCAGGACAATGTATAAAAAAGTCAGAAATATGGTATCGGAGAAGCAGATAACAACACAAAGGAAAATCCAACATAGTTATCTCAACAGAAGTTTCTAAATCCAAGATGCCATTCAGCATATGGGACCAGAACCTTAGTTATGCCTAGAAAAATGGCAAACCTTAACTTATCATGGCGTATACATATTACAACACTTTCTTCTCAATTCACAACAACAATCAATAGAGCCACTTTGAGGAGTCATCAATTTACAGCCAGAAACCTGGTTCATGCATCCAAAGCTTAGTCCAAAATACAACACAATAACACAAAGAAATAGGAGCTAAATCAACAACTCTAAATTATCAAAAATAAAATAGACCAAAATCAAAACAAACCCTACCAAAAAGGTTTAGTATCACACCTCATACCTTCCTTCTAACACAATCAATAAAATTTGTTGAAAATTACAAAATTATAAAAATAATTTTTTTTTTTTTACATGCACCCCTTTAGAGTATGATTTGACCAAATTGAGAACCATTAAAATACTGGGACGAAATTGAAACGAAAATGCCATTAACCTAAATAGAAGTACCTGCGATTTTAGCTTGTTTGTAGAGTTTCTTCTGCTTCACAGAACAACAGCTCCGAAAGGCGTGTACCTGAGCAACCACTCTAACAGCACGGGCGAAAGAGGGAAGTTCGACCCACGGCGAAACGGCGGCGTCCAAAACGAAGCCCAAAACCCCAGCCGGATCAAACCCGGAAGACCGGCGCGGCCCGTTAAGGCCCATCAGACACGGACACCGCAGCCCGGAAACGATGTTCCGGCCCAAGAAGCGGAGCGCGGAATGGTGCAGCGGCAAATCAGCTTCGTCGCGCTTAGCGAGAAAGGGGAAAGCTTCCTCGAAGGGGAGAATGTGGGAGTGGAGGAAGTAGGAGGAGGCGGAAACGGCGTCGTTTTGGGTGAAGGAGAAGGAGAAGGTGACATTGACGCCGAGGTTGTCGGAAGAGATAACCAAAGCGGGAAGCCATTTGTGAGGGAATAAGTTGTTTCTGACCCACACTATGTCTCCTCTCTTTTTCATCTTCTTCAACGCTTCCTTAGCTTTCTGGAATCAGGCAAGAAGCTTGAGAGTGATGATTATCTCTGCGATGAACCAGCTTTTAGGTTAATGCCTTTCCATTTTAGGGATTTTCCCGCCATAAAAAAATTACGGATTATGAGGTGTAAGCCCCGTTCTGTTAGTCTAAGAAGACCATTTGAATGACTGAAACAATGGCCAATTTATCCGGCGGGAATTGTATGGGCTCCACACGTGTCTCAGCCCAAATAGTTCCCAGCTCGTAATCAACCCTTTAGAGAGTGAGTGATTCTTCCTGCACCTCCACGACGACTTCTGTACCTCGATAGTTTTTCAAAATTCCGATTTGGACATAATGAAAAGACTACAATATCCTTGCCTACAACCCATGGTGTAAAAATTTTGAAACATATTACGGGTTTTACAACCCGTAATGTAACACATTGTGAGTTCTAGAACCTGCAATGTGTTTTTTAAAATTTTTACATTGCAGGTTGTATAACCCGCAATACATTTTAAAAAAATTTTGTATTTTTACATTGCGGGTTGTACAATCCGCAATACATTTAAAAAAATTTTGTAACCCGTAATATATTTATAAATTGTTTTGTTTTGCGAATTGTACAACTAACAATATGCTATGGTGTAGTGATTATCATATTAGTCTCACGTACTGAAGGTTTCCAGTTTGATCTTGATCAAGGCCACAAATTTTTTAATATTTGTTTTTAACATAAGTTTACTTTTTCTTATAATAAAAAGTAAAAAAAAAATATTTTTATAAATAATTTAAATTTATTTTAAAAAAAATTAAATGCATAATTTGTTTTTAACATAAGTTTACTTTTTCTTATAATAAAAAGTAAAAAAAAATATTTTTATAAATAATTTAAATGCATTGCGAAGTTACAGGAAGAATCACTCCCCTTCAGAGGGCCGGCATTGCTGCAAAATGGACCCAGGGACTTTTCGAGCCCAGCTAAACGCATGAGCCCAATCACATCACATCACAATTCTTACGTATACTACGCTGCTAGTCTGATGCTTAATAAACATTGTTTAATTCTCACTTCCTATCGATGTGGGACTTTTGCAATGTGTTTTTTTACCTGTAGTTTTGGGCTTTATGTACCAGGAACTTTGCTGGACTTTCTAATACGTAACAACATTATATTGTCTCATACGACCTTCAAAACAATTTGAATGCGATGAACCCAGAATAGGTTCTACCATAGACAATTTATTTAATGTGAATTGATTTCAAGTTAAAATATAATATGATATTACAACTTATAATTTTGAAAACTTATATTTAATTCTCTGCATGAAATTTTCATAAAATAATAATTATTCGTATTTTTGTAAAATAATAATTACTTTGATGTATATTACTATTAAAAAATCACTTACAATTCAAATTAACGTAATGTTATAAATATGAAAACTTTAACTTAATACAAAAAAACAACAAAATATAGAAGTACTTTATTAAAAACAATTAGGTAATTTCACTTATTATTTATCCAGAACATAATATATTTTTAAGAAAAATATATTTACTTTAAGATATAGGCTAGAAATTTACAAATTGACTAAAAAAATGTTTGCACAACTCCTTTGATCGTTAAAATCATGTACCAATTAAGAAAATTTTTAGTAAAGCAGTGGTATAAGAACTTATAAATTATTATAAAATAATAGTTGTATAATTAAAATATCATATAAATATTTTATTATTCTAGTGAAAGGTTTATATAGATAAAAAATTCAGTTAATCATGTTTTTTAAATTAATCACCGGCTTTCTAAAATGTTTAAGTTCCAAAACTGAAAAAAAACAAAAAAACAAAGAGTGAATAATCAACTGTCATATTTATTCGTTATAGTTATACGTGAAAGATTGTAAACTTTATAACTTAAATTGTATAAGGTAATAAATAGTTTATAACTTAAAATGTATAAGGTAATAAATAGTTAAGATGTTATATATAATGAAATGACTTTTTGAAATTGGCAAGAAGCAAAGGTGGGGACAAAATAATTTAAGTAACTATTTTACAATATAACTCAATAACTAAGAACGAAGAATGTGAAAAATGAAGAATAAATACACCAAATTCCTCACGTTCATCAAGCCCTTCAAATTTAAGTTTCTTATTTCTCAAGTTAAATCTCACAAAATAAAGAATTTGAGTGATAAACATATAAGATACAATTATTATATCATAGATCAGAAAACTTTGAAGTAAATAAAAAGCTCGAGAAATTGAACTAAAGGTTCAAACAATTAGAGAAACTAGAGTTCAATATCACAACATTAAGGAGAGAATGGTGAATAATGTGTTATTATTATTTTTATTGTTTATTGAATACTTATTAAGATTATTTAATAGTATTTATGTGACTCCTTATATTCTTAATTGCCAAAGTTTATCACCTATGTAGACTATGTTTTGGCTTAATTGTTAGCATCTTATGTTATTCCATTTCATTAGTTCTATATAAACAGTATTTCATTTCATTAATTCTATATATACAAAACTCTAGATATTTTACCATCTTAATTATCCTTTTTTGTTGATAATCAATCTTTACAAGACTATATATAAATAGTCTAAATGATGTTTAACTGTAATTTAAAATTAAATTTATAGTAATCAATCTTATACAGAATTGTTGCTAGTGTAAGAATGTAGGTTAAAACTCTCTTAATAAAACAACATGTAAAAATTCCAGGATAGACGATTTAAAATGGCTAAGATTTTCAAGTTGAATAGCCTCATGCATTGGTATATATTATAATATTATCTTACACTTATATATGTCTAAAATATCATAATGGAAAGTTTTTAAAATCAAAATATTAAAAAACAAATATTTCAAATTTAAATATTAAACTCAAAAATTAACAAATTTAAAAAATATATATATATATATATATATATATATATATATATATATAT
>Ga0209489_106790_pt1 | contig 17920 bp, 5 predicted proteins | sample SiratrowhiteBW_FD_187527 | JGI IMG/M metagenome (GOLD analysis project Ga0209489, IMG submission 187527) | Root nodule microbial communities of legume samples collected from California, USA - Siratro white BW (SPAdes) (version 2) | ecosystem: Host-associated > Plants > Roots > Nodule | place: USA...
CATTATTTTTGAGTAATTACATCTGTAAGTCACTTTCTACTTAATTATCATTTATTTTTGAATGATTATATCATGTAATAATTGTAATTCATTTTTAAGTAATTCTCATAGTGATGGCAATATATAATTTATTTTGAGTTTTTTTATTCTCAAATAATTGTCACTTATTCTTTAAATTAATTATAATTTTAATATAAATAATTGTTCAAGACATAAAGTCAAAATATACATTTTCAAATTGCAACTAAAACTCTTATATTTACATAGTTGAGCTAAATATGTTCAAAGTGCGGAATTGAACTAAAGATATTATAATCATGTAGTTGAGTCAAAGATGTTATAATCATAATATCTCTATTTTTAAATAACTATATTAATTATTTTATTTCTATCTTTAAAATAAGAATTAAAAAAATCTTTAATTCATCTTATTAAATCCTCGTTTTAAAGATATTTTGTATTATATAGACTTCGAAAACAAAAACAAATAGTTTTTAAAAAATATTGTGATTAAATAAAATAAAAATAAATAATAATAAAAATAATGATAAGAATAATATATATTAATTATGAATATTATAAATATGATATATTTATGAATATTAAAAAATATATTAATTATGATTATTTAAAAAAAGAAAATAATAAACTAATAAAAAATGAAATAAAAAATCATTAATATATATATATATATATATATATATATATGTATTATGTATTTAGTTATTAAAATAAATTCTTTAAAAAAAATCCAATAGATAAGAAAAAAAAAGAGTATAAGATTATATTTAATGTGTAATGTAATCATTGTTTAAAAAAATATAATATTAGTAAGATAAGATAAGATGAAGAGATATTATCTCCTAATTAATTGGATGTAATGATGACCTAAAAAATAAATTAAATTAAAATAATAATTATATTGATATTATTAATATCATTACTATCTAATAATTTTGATTGAGTTGATTTGAGTACAATGGTTAATATACATAATTTGTCACTCAATTGGTTCAAGATTGGATTAGATGAGTTTGACTCAATTACAAACAAAACTCAAAACTCAATTCAATCTTGTTGGATTGGATTTGATCGCTAAGTGATCCAATCCAATGAACATTCACTAAAGGGTAAGTTATCCAATCCAATGAACATTTACTAAAGGGTGAGAGTGTGGTTGTATCACGATGGTGTGAGAGATTAACTAATATAGAAAATTGTAATATATATTTAACCATAGGGATGTAATTATAATCACATAAATGTAAGAGATACACTCATCAAATTTATACTAGAGGTTTGATCATATATATGTGATTGTGTCCAAATGGGTGTGAGAGACATACTTATGTAAAAAAATACACCAAAAGTTTGGCCAAATTAATATGGATTCAAGATGATAGAGAAAATTATATTAAAGGTTAGATCACTAGGGTATGTCTAAATTCACGTGGTTATGAGATAGGTGTTCTTATATAAGATTGCATTAGAGATTCGACAACAAGGTTGCAGTTATGCCCACGTCGATATGAGAGTCATACTCATATAAAAAATTACATCAAACGTTCAACCACAAGTGACTTCTTGCACATAGGTATGGAAGATGCACTTATATATAATGGAAATAACATATGGTATATAAGCTAATATAAAAAAAAATCACTAGAATTTCAACCAGAGGATCATGATTAGTGCTCATATAGAAAATTATTTGTATAATTAATATAAATTAAATATTTACAATAATAAATGATTTAGAAAAAAGTGAAGACTATTTTATTCATATAAGAAAAAATCTTATAAAAAAACGTATAATGGGCACCAAAACTAAATATTCTTATAAAAAATTGATTGTGTTAGGTCAAATTAATAACAAGATAAAGCCTTTAAGCATGAGAGACTAATTTCTTAATTCATTTAAAAAATAGTTATCTTTAAGAATCAAATTTTTGATCTTAATTTTAAATATAAATTATTAGATCACATGTTTACTATTGTACTAAAAGTTATAATTAATATTGAAGTTATAACTCCTTAAGAATATAATATCTCAGCCCCATAACAAAAAATAGAATCTCCCTATATTAGAGGTATTATACAATTTTTATAACTTATTTATAAATTTAAAAATATGAATAATTATATTAATTATTATTTTATATATTTGTTATGAGTTATAATATCTTAAATATATAATAATATATAAACAAGTTGTTAAATTGTATTTCTTATATGATTATTAATTTATTTATTGATAATAATTAATTTATAATATATTTAAGTTATATTTTGGCATAACTATATAAAAAAGTTTAAAATTAAAACATTAACACAGGAAAGATGGCCAAACTCATCTTCTTCTTAATACTAAATCACTCTAAAAATCAAAATCTATAATAATATTTATAGCAACCTTTTAGTAAAAAAGAATTTTAATATAATTCTCGTAGATTAAAATAAATAATACCTCAAATAGATAACCTATTTGTTCCTAGACATAATATTTGAAAAATAGGAGATGCAATTTTTTAAAATTTCAAATAATATTTTATAACTTAATGATTTTTAAAATGAGGGTAAAATTTTAATTTAAAAATAATATTATTATAGTCCAATAAATTTTCAAAATAAATAAATGTTATATTATTACAAACTTAAAGTGCTAATATTTAGTTTACTTTTATAAATTTGGTATAATTATTCTAATTTAAAATAAATAAATACTTCAAAACTTCGCTTTCAAAATATTTTACAGCAGTCTCACATTACTCATTTTTTCATCTATTTAGGGGAATGCTAGCATGGTCTTGCTAACATTCTCTTTGTGGAACCTTTTGTCAATTTTGTTATTATTTAGACATGCAATCCGAAACAATTTATAGCTTTTTAATGAATTTTAATCACACAGGGAATTTGAGAAAAAATAAATGTGAGAGAGGCTATGGTGTAATGTCTTTGATGAATTAAATACTCTTCTTTTGTGTATAAATAAAGCATGTATTTACAACAAAAGCATGTATTTACAACAAAAGCATAAAAAAGTGAAATAAAAAAAATGCAATACCATCAAAATATAAAAAAAAAGTTATTTAATAAATTGTCCAAAAGTTACTTAATAAATATATTATTACAGTTAATAATTAAAAAACCTAGCTGAAATTTACTAATTTTAATCAAAATTAAACTAAGACAATAAAATTTTCAAAATATAATTTTTATTTTACTGTCATTTAGTTATTTAGTAATGTTGCTTTATTCTATGCAATGAGTACATCCATTGTTTATCTTAAAAATATATATAAAAAGGCCATTTAGATGTGATTTGTAAATTTTTTGCTATGTATAACATTAATTAAATAAGGTAAAATATTTAATTTTTTGTTATTATTGTTCACTAATATGTTTGTAAGACAATAATTATTTATATAAAAAAAATATAGTAACTTTACTTTGAATAACCTTGGAGTCAAATAAGTATTTTGTAACATCTCAATTATCTCAAATCTCAAATACCTTGAACTCATATAAGTATTTTTTGAATATATCACTATTACATAAATAGTTGTTATTTAATTGAAAATTGAGAAAATAATTTTTTGTCATAAGATTTTTTCTTGAAATAACATTAAACATAATATAATCTCACAGACATAGATATATGTTAATATTTTATATCTTTATAATTATTTATAATATATTAAAAAATATATAATTATATATATATATATTTAATATATTCTAAATTTTAAAGATATTAAGACTAAGTTATTTATGAGTTAATATTTCAAAAAAGAACTTTCGAAATTTTCAATAACTTTTATAGAGTCAGTTCTGTCTATACTTATATAACAGATACATATAAAAAAACACGAAAATAAGTGAAATATTTATAAACCTTAAATATCAAGCTTAATAAATTTAACATATAATATAAACATATTTTACTTTATCAAATACATAGATACGATTCATATTCCATGATTCATTACAAATATTAAAAGTTACTTGAAAAGTGATTGTATAATAGATTATTTTTTATTAAAAGTATTGATACAACCATTATTACTTGAGAATACTAGTTATCTATCAACTAATATATATATATATATATATATATATATATATATATATATATATATATATATATATATATATATATATACTCACTATTCAATATTGACAATGTTAAGTAGATATGGGATAGTCTTAAGTTTGACCTATAAATATTTTAGTTTAGGATGTTATTATGAACTATTCAAATATTCACCTACTTCATAAATATTTCCTTAGACCTTACCATGGTTTCTGACTTTCATCCTAGTGTATCAACCTGTAACTTTCCAAATATAAGACTCTTTACTTTTGACATTTTAATGAATCAGATAATGTAATGATTATTAAGATATGTTATATTTATTATACTAATAATCTGTACACATCATTCAAACATGTTATATTTATTATACTAATAATCTGTACACATCATTCAAACATGGTACAGTCAATATAAAAATAATAATAGAAAATATAAGTAACTTTCTTTTATTTAAACTCATTAAAAAATCGTTTACTTTTACTTTATTTATAATATTACTTTATATGTATTTTTTTCTAATTATAAAATGTGATATTTAAAATAATACAACATAAAAAAAAATAAAAATCAAAGCAATAACTTGCAATAAATAATTAAATATGAGTTAGTATAATAGGTATAAATTAATAAAGAGAACTATTGAACTAAATTAAATAATATGATCATAAATTTGTACATAGAGATAAATTAAATAATATAATTATAAATTTAATAAAAGTAGCTTAATTATAAATAAATAAGACTTATGTATAATTAAAAATAAATTAAATAACCTAAAAAGATAAATAAACATAAATAAAAAATAAGATATAAATGTAAAAAAAATTAACTGAACCAGCATATAATTAGAAATAAATTAAATCACATAAATATAAAAATAATAAATAACTCTAGTTTATAATAAAAGACAAATTAAATATCATAAATAAATAAATAAATAAGATAAGATAAGATAAGATAAGGTGACATAATATAAATAAATAAAATCACAGTTAGAGATTAAATAAAGTAATATATAATTTAAATAAATAAAAAATTAATAAAAATACATATAATTTTATTAAAATTAATAAAAAAAAAGTTTAACCTCATATCCAATTAAAAAATTAAACTAAAATTAGAGTTATATGTATTTAATTTTCATCTTGTTAAAAATTCTTACTATTCTTTGCTCTAAATTATCTCTATCTCTCTTTTCCTTTTTTTTTTTTCTGTATTTTCACTTTCATTCATCTATTTGTAAATAAATTTTTTTTTAGTATTTAATTTTTTAAAGTTTACCTTCATTTAATAAAACTATAATCTTTATTTCTTTATCTTGTTTTATTTTGTTATATTTTTCTTCTTATCTCTTATATTAAAACGTTCTTTTAATATTTTTTATAATTAATATATCTTTAAAATTAATAAATATTTTCTTATTTTTAATTTAAAACTTTTGCTTTATTTTATTTTTGTTATTTATTTTATTTTACTTAATCATAATTTTTTTAATGATTTTAATGTTCAGACTCTATTTATTTAAAATACAAAATACTTTCAAAAATTAGAATTTAATCACAGAAATTAAAGTTTAAAATTTTTTAATTTTTATTTTAAAATAAAAGTAAAATAATTAATATAATTATTTAAAAATAAAGATATTATATATTTTCTCTTTTAACATTTATTTCATATTTAAAATGATTGAACAAGAATTCCAACTTAGATTAGATGATAAGATTGATCCACGATACAAACTGATGTCAATTTTGTCCACATCATTTCCATACACATTACGAGATATTTAATAAATAATTGTCTAAACATTTAACAAATACACTATAGTTAGGGTTTAAAAAGGCTAACAATGAACTAAATCATGAAAGAAAATTAAATCTAACAAAAAATTTAAACAGTAAAAACTATAAAGACTTAAAATATCAAAATTCTGGCTAAATATATTATTTACTCGTTGTTAACACGTTCTTTCATTTAATGTAATGAAAATAAATGAAAATAATTAACATAATTTAAAAACAAATTTTAAAATACTAGGACACTATGGAGATATTATATATATATAAAACTATTCCAATATAGCATACAAATTGTTTTCGTAAGATTTGTGGGAATAACCTAACACAGACCCAATAAAAGCATAAAAAATAAAAGATAAATACTCTGAACAGCAAAAAGACAAAGAGAAAATATCCGGAATTCGTTAATGTTAATTCTGGAAAAATAATGTGTGTGAAACTCATTTGTGGCACTGAAGATAAAGGCGTCACGCTATTTTATTTTAATGAATTAGAATTTAATATTATATATTTCAAACATAAAATAGTTTGTTTTAAATTTTAAAAATCAAATTCATTTTGTAAAATCTAACATTTCTGCTTTTATATTAGCAATTCACCTGTTAATAGAAGTAAGTATGTATAAAATATGAACATAATTTATGTACATTTAATAAAACTTCATTCTGCATTATTGTTATAGAAGACCTTCCAAAAAAAATTATGTTTATCTTTTATATAAGTACCTATTATCTTATTATGAGCATTAAGAGTAGATACACATTGATTACTTATTTTGTTCCTTTTCAAATGTTCTTTACCTAATTTAATAAAGTTATATTATTATGATGTAAAAATGAAAATAAAAAAACCTAATAAATATCTTATTAAAATAAAAAATTTGTTGTAATTTTTTATTTTTTTCAAAAAATCTTAAACAACACTACAAAAGACGTGAAGGAGTAATATACATCCTACTAGCAACAATGATTAGTAAATTTTGCATATTTTTTTGATAAAATATGTTTGGATTTTTATTGAAATGGTTAAAGTTCAATTTTATTGTATTATTATTTTTCGGATAAAAACAATGCATGTTAAAGTTTGAGAGATTAAACACGGATTTTTTTAAATATTATTTAAAATTTCTTAAAGAAAAAAAAACTTATTTGACATTTTTTTTATTGTGAAGAAGCATCTCCAGAAGGTAAAAGATCACATGTAACCTAGAACTTAGAAGTGGCCATGAATTTTAGGTAAGATTCAGTTGGTGAAACTACATCTGAGACTCTTTCTCTCTCTTTGTTTTCAATTACCTTCCATTCCTTGCACTGGGTCAAGGCATCAGAAACACAGGCAAAACTTGTTGCCATTCCTCGTTCTTTCGCTGATCCAGCATTTTTACCATTCTCTTCACTCTATACCCGGAAAATCTCCTCACCAAGGTTTATGCTTTTCTTTCATTATGTGTTCAAATCTGTTTTTCTGGCTACATTTTCTTTATGGGTATGTTCATTTGCTTGAATTTTATTTTCTATTTAAAAAAGCAATATCTTAGGTATTTCTGCCTCTTCATATTTTCTGTCACAATTCTTCGTATCCTATTGATTTATGTGTTTTCGTGGTTGTGGCAGGGTTTCTGTCGGGGATTGATCTAATCTCAGGAACTAGTTAGTTACCTAATCTTTGTGTTTTTCATCACTGAAAGCTTAGACATTTTGTATGGTTTTGAAAGATTTCGTGCTTCGGAGTTTAGTGTTGAGCTTGATTGTATTGAATGAATGACATGGCTTGGACTGCTCTCAAAGGTTCTCCCAGAGCATCTTCCCATCCAAGGCCTCTTTCTTGGATTGTAGCTGTGGTAGGAGCACTGGCTCTTTTCTTATTTTGTGCTTCCTGGGTTCTTGTATCATCTCCAATTGGCGCCACGGTTCAGGGTTATTTTTATAGTGTAGGTAGTTCAGAAAAGTTAGATTTACCTATTGATGATGGTCACAGTTTAGATCATGTTAATAACAAGCCTCCGTCGGAGAATCTACAATCTTCCTCAGTTTCCAATGAGGAGTCTAATGATAGTAAGATAGAACAAGCTAATACTAAAACAAACTCGCAATCAGATTTGAGTGAGTCTACTCCAGTGAACCTGCCAATGACCAAGGAAGTGAAACAAGATTCCGCAGGTTCTAGTTCAGAAGAACCAGTGACTACGGTTGGTGATAATGCGGATGTATTCAATAATAGCTTACCAGCTCAAGAAAGTGCAGATACAGCCAATAGTGGCTTGCCTGCTAAAGAAAATTCACAAATTGATTCGAATTCAAGTAAAACTATGCCATTGGAAGGCTCCAACTCTTCCAATGACACAGGTAATACTAGAATGGAAGAACCTGCTCCTGTGGCTTTGAGCAATCAGTCCACTGTTGTAAGTACCGCATCAAATGAGACCTCACCGTCTTCTGATGGTTCCACATCAACTGCTGTTCCAGCTTCCACAGAGAAGCCAGAAAGCACATCCTCTGCAGGTAAGCTGGTCTGGTAATTTCAGGTTGCACTTGTAATCTTTCACCTATATTAGCTTGTTGTCCTTGTGACATTGTGTGTTAACCTTCCTTTTATTTTGATCTTCGTGTGGATTTTCGGTAGGGTAATTAAGAGTGAAGATTGTTTTCCATTTTGCACGATTCATAACTTGGATGATGATGATTCCTATCTAGGAAATTTGACTTTTATTTGTATTTTACTTGTATGTTTTGTTTAAGACACTTGTGATTTTATATTGTTAATTATGAAATCGAATTTTGTATAAGCTTATCATTTTTGAGAATTTATATGTATATAGATAGTATAAATTATACGGACTGTATGACAAATCGTACAATAGCAACTATCTTGCTATCTGCTATCTTGTAATAGCGCTTTTGGTTTCAGCCACCACGTGTTTCTTCTCAAGATTTAAAACACTTTTTATTCCTAAATATTGTTGTTTAAGGATATTTTGGGTAAAATTTTGATTTGTCCCTAATTTTATGATGCAATTTGTTGGGTAAACAATAAGTGTGATGTTATTTATCTGGAGTTTCTTTATTTTTTATTTTTGAGTATTTATAGATGTAGTATAAATTATCTATCTTTTACTGTAATATTTAAAGTAACAGCCATCCCACTTCCCACTTTAGAGTTGGTTACGTATGATGGGGAGCATAAAACTGATTATGTTGTGGGTTGGAATTTTGCCACTGTGCCTTGAGTACGTGAGTGCTATCTGGATCATAGTATTATGGAGCTCCGGCTGTCAATGACTTTACCATAGTGGTATATGGTTATACTGTTATCCATTAGAACTTTACTCTTTTAAGGATAAGGTGATTATGAGGGCTTGCAGTCATAAGCATCAGATGCAAAATGTTGAACTCAATGGCCCATGCATGCCCATGGAGATTCATCATTCAGTTCCAGCCAATTTTACCCTTTTGTGATTACAAGGTTATATGTTTAAACCATAATTCTATTCTGAGTTCCCATTAATTTACCATCTTTATTGGGTGGTAGTGAAAAATAGAAGGATTTGAATCTCATTGTCATCAGCACTGAAATGCCTAAAAAGAACTTACCAGAATTCTCATAATAAGAATGTAAAGAAAGTGAATTGTTGGAGATTAATTAATTAAAGATGTAACCAAATTATAGTAGATAAGTGAATGTAAACCTGTAAGTCGGTTTTGTAGAGTTGAATTGTAACTAAATCTATTTTCTTAATATCAAATTCTATCTTAGTAAGGTTTATCAGGCATATCATGTTATTTGCTAATGGTTGACCACCCACAAATATTGGTCGACACATACAGAGAGACATAGAGTCCAAACCATTGATCTTGCTGTTGTGTTTTTTGAAGTGAAGAGATTTCACTTGTGTTGCTTCATATTTTTAAATGTTCCCAAAATATGTTAATTTTTGGTAGTTGGTTCTTGTTACTACAATTCGTAATATATATAGGAATATCCCTCTTTCTCAACAGTATCGTTTGGAATTACTGTATTGTGTATTTTTTAATTGTTGTTCCACATTCTTATGTGTGGTAGGTTGTGATCTGTACCACGGACAATGGATACATGATCCATTGGGACCATTATACACAAACAATACATGCCCTGTATTGACACAGATGCAGAATTGTCAGGGTAATGGGAGGCCTGACAAGGATTATGAAAATTGGCGTTGGAAGCCCTCTCAGTGTGACCTCCCAAGGTTTGATCCGAAAAAATTTTTGGAGCTGATGAGGGGGAAGACCTTGGCTTTCATTGGAGATTCAGTAGCCCGAAACCAGATGGAATCAATGTTGTGTATTCTGTGGCAGGTTATTTTTCTATTCCTTATTCATCTGATTTGTGTGGAAAATAAAATGATTCCATGATGATACATATTTTCAGTGTTTGGCTGACTTGTCAGGATTAATATCTTCTTATGGCTGCTACATACTTTTTGTGACTACAATCTTTTAGATACATGTTACTGTATGGACCTAGGTCAGTCTCTTTGTAATTCAATGTACATTCTATATTGAATATGTTCCTTTGTTGTGCTTTTGAGATACAAGTATTCCATCATATGACTATCGATGCCTGGTTGAATCCTTGCCTGCCTGATGGACCCATTGTTTATTAGTGCCAATCTTTTTTTTCCAAAAATCATGTTTCTTTCCGATTTATAGCATTATCTCATTGCTGTTACTCCTTTTTCCGGCCATTTTACACCATTTCCACCATATCAACGTCTGTTGTCATTAGCTTTCCAAGCGATGATCCCAGCGTTCACTGCAAATTATAGATAATCTAAAGGCAATAACTCTTTCAAAGGAAGGACTTTAACATGATAATTCTGTAAAGAAACATATGGGGTAGCTTTAAAGAAATTTGTATCCTTAATTATTGACTTAAACATGATAATTCTTTAAAGAAACAGATGGATTGTATCATCAGCATGTGAGCATAGTTTTGAGTTTATATTTGTTTTGTTTGGGGTCACCTGAAGAAATAATTTGTCTTTCTTATTGTGATAGATGCTTAACAAGTCATACAATAGTAGCTTAGATTTAAATTTCAAGAAAACCTCTTGGCACTCTTCAAATACATCCTTTTTGGCATCTTGAAGCAACACCTGATTTCTTTTATTTGAGACATCGATCTGTGAAGCTTTTCCTTGATAAAAATATTTAGAAGGTAAAACAGATTCAAGTGGATGGAGTATATTTGTCTGAATATTTTTAGTTTATAAAATTTCAGGAGATGGTCCTCCAGTCTTCGGTTTCATCCTCACTTTGTTTTCAAATTCTATGCCTTCCATAGTCTTACCCATCCTAATAATATTAAAATTAAAAAACACCTTTTTGCACTAGTTGAAGAATTGTCATCGTGTGGCCGTGGTGCTGCACCTGCACCATGCCATGTTCATGATAAAAATGGTTTGTTGTTGGCAGTCAGTTTCATGCATGTGATTTTAAATATCATATACACATACGGAGGCTTCTGGATATCGGGAATTATGTGTTAGCCATCCATTTTATGACGGTGAGAAGCTTAACTAAAATTTTGCACTTTCAGGTAGAGACACCAAAGAATCGGGGAAATCATAATATGCAACGATATTACTTTAGGTCCACTTCTGTTATGATTGCCAGGATATGGTCCTCGTGGCTTGTCAAACTAATATCAGAACCATTTGACTATGCTCCAGCCGGTGTAGATAAGCTCCATCTTGATGCCCCAGATGAGAAGTTGATGGAACACATCCCAAGCTTTGATGTGGTTGTTCTTTCTTCTGGTCATTGGTTTGCCAAGAAGTCTGTGTATATTTTGAACAATGAGATAGTGGGGGGACAGTTGTGGTGGCCAGACAAGTCTCGGGAGATGAAGGTCGACAATGTTCAAGCTTATGGTATATCTGTTGAAACAATTCTATCTGCTATTGCTACAATTCCAAATTACAAAGGGCTTACAATTGTGCGTTCCTACTCACCTGACCATTATGAGGGTGGAGCATGGAACACTGGTGGATCATGCACCGGGAAAGTTAAGCCTCTAGCACCTGGTGAAGGGGTGGAAAACGAGCACACAAACAGGATGCATGAGCAACAGGTGACAGCTTTCAACCGTGTTGTTGAAAGGGCGAAAAATGGATCAAAATTGAGGCTAATGGATATTACTGAAGCCTTTCAGTTCAGGCATGATGGTCACCCTGGCCCCTACAGGAATCCTGACCCAAATAAGATCACAAAACGTGGCCCTAATGGAAAGCCACCACCACAGGATTGCTTGCACTGGTGCATGCCAGGCCCTGTTGATACCTGGAATGAAATTGTGTTCGAAATTATTAGGAGAGAATATGAAGGTGGAAGTGCATCATGAGATTTGTTTATTTTTTTTAACTATTAAGCTCTGTGGTGTGCTTCTGCAGTCGAGTCAATAGTGTGACTTGTGTAGAAATGTGACTGTCTTTTTGGAGGGATAAAGGTAGTTGTACCACTTGAATCTTTTTCATAGAATAATATATTTATTTATTATAGATAATTTAATTTAATTTTAAATATTGTGGTGATAAGATGTTATCTATTTCCTTAATGTTTTTGAAGGTCAAAGCTAAACATTGTTTTTGTTTCGAACATTGTCTGAAGGGCTAGAGGAAAATGATGAATTTCCATAACCTTTTGCTTCCTTTTTAATTTGCTAGCTTTTCCTTTGTGGTGTTTGATTTAATCTATTCTTCGTTTCTTTTCTATAAAATGAGAGGTGAGATCAATTTAAGTTAATTTGTTTTATAAGAAAATGAGCACTTTTTAATTAAGAAATTATTAATTTTTAAAAAAGTAATCTTAGGATTTTCTAACTTTAATGTTATTATATATTAAATCTCGAGGTATAAAAACCTTTACCCAGCAATTTCAAAATTTAATTATATATTTATATATTATGAAATTATAAAACAGATACCTTTTTAAACTTTAATTTCTTATTTTTTAAATATAAGTTTCAAATTAAAAAAGAAGTAAGTCAAACATTATTTTATTATTGAAATATGATTAATATAATGTTTTATTGATAAATAATAAACATAAAAAACGTATTGTTTATGTTTTCAATTAAGCTTTGTTTTAAACATCTTAATATGCTTAAGGAAAATCACTTGCTTTTTTATTGTCGGTCAATTAAAACTTTATTACATCTGTAACTTTTAAAAGTTATTGTAAAAGATAAACAAATTTACTATTATGATATTATTTTAGGGTCCAATAAAGATTCATTGATTTTGCTTTGGCTCCTGAAATTTGTTACACATTACTTTACTCCGGTTATCTCTTACTCTGACCTATACCAGTTTGAGTGTTGAAAATTTTCCACGTACAGCTTCTCTATTCACATGGTATAAATTACTTCTCATTTTGTTTGAAATGAGTGAATTTGAGGGAAAGAAAAATAATAGAAATGAGAAAAAAGAGGTGGAAGATGAGATTGTTTGCATTAAGAGAAATAGAATAATAAATGAAAGAAAAATTTATAAAATTTTGTAATTGATAAAAAAAAATAGTTCGTATTTTATTAAAACATTATTCTTGTAGATTATCTTATTTATCAGAAACAATCAGCTGGAAATCATGCACATGCATCATAATATACTATAAATTATAGCTTATGTTATCTCTTAATTATAACTTATGTTATCTCTTAATTATTTGTCATCATGTACATATATTTATGTATTCGTATTGTAATTATTTGTCATCCTGTACGATATATAAGTGCTCAATATATAAAAATTATATTTCTTTATATGGTTTTAGAGCTACAAGTTTATCTAGCAATTTTTGATCCTATCAATGACCATCTCTACTCCTTCCGCTTACTCTGTTGTGGAATTTGTCATAACAACTCAGTTACCCATTAAACTATCTTTTACAAATTACCCCACTTGGTACAAGCAAGTTACTCTATTGTTGACTGCAAATAATGTACTCGACTATGTTTCTGGTACCCTTTCATGTCCTCCAACAACAATTGGAACTGGTGACGCAGCTATTGAAAATCTTGTTTTTCTTGCCTGGAAGCGTCATGATAATAATGTTGCTTCTGGCTCTGTTTGGTACTTGTAGTCTTGAGGCACAAATTGTGATGTCCTCCACTACCTCCTTTCTCTGATGATGCAATGTCGAGATTGACCAAGGTTTATGGCAATCGGTCTCACACTCAGATCATGTCTCTTAAAGAGCGTCTTTCCTCCATCACCAAAGGTGACTCTAATGTCTGTGACTATACGTTCTATTCGCTCCGTAGCTGATGAACTTCTTGACAAACTTGTTGACTGTGAAATTTTCCTTCAATGGGAGGAGCGACAACAATCATTCCTTTCTTGTTACTACCAACCATGTTTCTCGTTCATCTTTCTCTCATGACCGCTACAAACGTGTTCAATTTCATCCCATTGTGAAACATCTCCTGCTCGGGAAACCCTTCTAGTTCTCATCCACGTAATTCTTCATCTAGATCTCCCCTTATTTGTCAATATTGAGATCGCCGTGGTCACACTGCCAAGACTTGCTACAAATTACATGGTTATCCCTCTAATCATTCTCGTCGTTAAGCAAATACGGTTAACAAGGATTCTGGCTCCGAACTGTCTTGGCTTTTGGATTCTAGTGTATCTCACCATGTTACTGGGGATCTTGGTAATCTCACTTTAGCCCATGATTATACTGGTAATGATAAACTTGTGGTTGTGAATGGTAAGGGACTCACCATCACTCATAATGGTTCAACTTCTCTTCCCACTTCCTCCTCCCCGCTTCACTTAAATAATGTTCTTTATGTTCCTGACATATCTCAACATCTTTCCCAATTATGTCAAAGCAACTTTGTATCCATTGATTTTTTCCATGGCATTTTCAGGTCAAGGATTTCCTTGGTATGAAAATCCTCCCTACATCTCACGGTTTGTTTTTGTCACAACAGCACTATATATGTGAGTTATTGATTTCTACCAACATGAAAGATGCAAAGCCTGTCTCCACCCCTCTTTCTACTTCATGTGATTTGACTCTCCAACGTCTGATGCTCCCTCGTGTGCTATTCGGGAGTTTCGTGGTATTATTGGTTCCCTACAATATTTATATCTCACCTGCCTAGATGCTTCTTTCTCAGTGAATAAACTATCACAATACATGCAAGCTCCCACTAACATTCACATGAAAGTTGTTGCCAAGCGTCTACTCCGCTATCTCAAAGGGACACTTGACCATGGTCTTCACCTCTCTCGTGCCATAGATCTCTCTCACAAGATTGTGATTTTGATTGGGCTGGATATACTCATGATCACAAGTCTACTGCTGCCTATTTTATTTATATGGGGCCTAATGTAATCTCTTGGTCCCCTAAAAAGCAACCCACTGTTGCTAGATCTTCAACGGGAAACTATAGCGACCATTACCACTAAACTGTTGTGGTTACGTGAACTATTAAAGGAGCTTGGTCATCTAATCAACAAGGCGCCACAATTGTTTATGATAATATTGGAGCTATCTACCTTTATGCCAATCCTGTGTTCCATACTCGCATGAAACATCTTGCTATTGACTATCATTTTGTTCGTGACTTGTTGCTTCTAAGAAACTTCAAGTGTCTCATATGCCAACAAGTCATCAACTAGTTGATCTACTTACCAAGTCTCTGTCTCACTCTCGCCATGCATTTCTTCTTGATAAGATTGACGTTCAGTCTCCCTCCTCCATCTTGTGGGGGTGTGTAGACTCTCTCTCCATTCGTCAGAAACAATCAGTCATAGATCATGCACATGCATCACAACACACATTAAATTATAGCTTATGTTATTCCTTAATTATAACTTATGTTATCTCTTAATTATTTGTCAACCCATACATATCTTTCTGTATGTTTTTGTTACAATTATTCAGAAACAAATCATATATATATACACATTATATATATATATACTCGTATATATCTGTATGATATATAGGTGCTCAATATATAAAAATTATATTTTTCTATAATCATGACTTATGAACTCATGAAAAAAAGTACAAATTATCTTATACTTCGAAAAAATAAGTAAAATTTTGTGAATAATTTGATTAATTGTAATATATAAAAATAAATTTTTATCTAATTATTTTTATAAGATTATTATATTATTTTATATTTAAAATGAATTTAGAATGAATAATGATGAATTATTAAACCTATTACATGTATTTGATAAAAGTATTATTTTCATTACGATGGATGAATTCGACTGAAAAAAATGTGAGTTATCTAACACCATCTATGCAGGTAAAAATGTAGAAAAAAAATTTCAAAACATAAAATTGAAAATGAAATAAAATTTAAATAAAAAAAACTATAACATAAAAATTGCTTGACTAAAATATCTTTAGTATTATAAATGAATTTTAATTAAATATTAAACTATAATTTTATTATTATTCTTTTATAGACATATTTTTTTATATAATTATTTTTAATTTTATTATTATTATTATTATTGTTTTATAACTATTAATATTTTAAACATTAATATTATTAATATTTTATAACCTTATTATTTCTTAAATATTATTATTTTTATAAATTTATTATTTATTAATAATAATATGACCATTTTTCATTATTTATTCTTATAATTATTTTTAACACTTTTATTAATATTTAATTTATATACTATTATTAGATTTTTATTAGATTTTTATTATTTTTTTCAATAATTTTTAAATTTTATTTTATTATTATTAATTTTTATTATTTACTAATATTATTATTTTATTACTATTTTATTATGTTATATCAATTATATTAAATATATAACAAATATCGTAATTCATAATTGATTATCCCTCCATATAATAATACAATAGATTATATTTATGCATTTTTCTTTCTAAACTTCTATGCTAACGTCATATTCATGTACTTTAGTCGTAACATTTATCTCTATATTCTCAATGAGCAATCACCTTTCTTAAGTTTTCTTAATGCAGGTACATGAAAATACCTCCGTAAATACTAATTTTCTTCGATCAGAACTCTACCATTCTCAACTCACTTGCACTTTACACAAACAATCTATTTGTGAATAATTTGATTAATTGTAATAGATAAAAATAATTTTTTATCTAATTAATTTTATAAGATTATTATACTATTTTTGTATTTAAAATAAATTTAGAATGAATAATGATGAATTATTAAACCTATTACATGCATTTGATTAAAGTATAAAAAAAATTCAAAATTTTCAAAACATAAAATTGAAAATGAAATAAAATTTAAATAAAAAATTATAACATAAAAATTCTTGACTAAAATATCTTTAGCATTAAAACAGAATTTTAATTAAATATTAAATTATAATTTTATTATTATTCTTTTATAGACATATTTTTTATTATTATAATTATTTTTAATTTTATTATTGTTGTTGTTTTATAATTATTAATATTTTATAACTTTATTATTTCTTAAATATAATTATTTTTATAACTTTCTTACTAATATTAATAATAATATGATCATTTTTAATTATTTATTCTTATAATCATTTCTAACACTTTTATTAATATTTAATTCATATACTATTATTAGAATTTTATTCTTGTTTTTAATAATTTTTAAATTTTATTTTATTATTATTAATTTTTACTATTTACTATTATTATTATTTTATTACCATTTTTGTTATATCAATTATATTAAATATATATGGTATAACGTAATTCATAATTGATTATCCCTTCCTATAATAATATAATAAATTATATTGATGCATTTCTCTTTATAAACTTCAATTTTCACATCATTTTTATGTTTTTTAGTAATGACATTTACATTTATACCCTCAATCACCTTAACGTATGTACTTTTGGCAGTGGTGACATTGGAGTCAAAGGAAGCCTGACCATTCAAAATGTGCTTTTGGTTGAAGGATTAAAACATAATCTGCTGAGCATAAGTCAGCTCTGTGATAAAGGACTGGAAGTGACCTTTC
>Ga0209489_106791_pt1 | contig 17918 bp, 6 predicted proteins | sample SiratrowhiteBW_FD_187527 | JGI IMG/M metagenome (GOLD analysis project Ga0209489, IMG submission 187527) | Root nodule microbial communities of legume samples collected from California, USA - Siratro white BW (SPAdes) (version 2) | ecosystem: Host-associated > Plants > Roots > Nodule | place: USA...
TTTGATGAGATTCTCTTGGTAAATCTCCTCATAAGCCCTTTTGATCTCCTGTCTCTGATAAACACTTCTGTGACCCAGTATTGCTATAATGGCCTTGCCATCAGAACCCCATCCTAAACCATTGAATGCAATGTTATATTTTTTTTAGAGTATTCAAGCCATCATATTCATTAATTATCACAGTTAAATCTACATACTCAGACAACACATTTTCAACAAATAACAAAAATAAAGCGATCCTTATGAAGTTTAATTGATACTTCTATATATAATCTAATTCTGTTTACAGTCTTATTAAACAAAAAAGTTATATTGTTACTCCTTGAGTTCATTGTTTTTCAGAACAAAGCCAAACAAAAAAATTTTGTTGGTATTGTACATTTGTAGCTCTTGTCAGAAGAAAATTAAAGAATTTGTAGTGACACGCAATTCCTGTATTGGTATTTTATAATAAGGACAAAGTTATTTTTTCTTATTCTTTTAAAAAGTGTTCAATAATGCCAATGTATCTTGGAAATGTAAATTTTGTAAAGATTACGAATAATCTTATCACCTGTGTTTCCATCTAAGAAAATATATTCTAATCAGATTTATATTTGCTGTTTGGAACTGCATTTGTAGGGACAGATCAAATTTTTAATATTTCATTAATTATAAAACATATATATATATATATATATATATATATATATATATATATATGACATGTGTGCATGTGTGTTCATATCATTATTTAATTCAATAAAAAATATTAAAATAAAAAAAAAATTCTAATATAAATTTTACACATCTTTATTACTTTATTCTGAACAAGAAAACAAAACAAACTGAACAAATAAATAACTTAACCTGAGCTCAGGTTTATGCTGATCATTCATATTGACTATAGCTTTCAAGATGTTATTATTATTATTATTTATCATTTATTATTCTCCATTAACTCAGCTTTTTGTTTTCAGTGGATTGGCACAAGTTACTAGTGTACAGTAACTCATGATTTATTCTTTGTAACAAGGATGTTTCATTTGGTAGAGTAGAGAAGGAAAACAAAAATAATTTTAAAAAAATTAAATTAAAAATTAAAAAAAATTTTGATTTCCTCCAACTCAAAAAGTATTATTGGTGTTTCATTTTCTTCCGGTTAAGTTAAATGAGTGAAAATTAGAACAATAAAAAAATATTAGTGGGAATGTAGATATCAGCCAATTCAATGATTTTGGCATATCAAGAATGTCGGAAGTAGTTCAATTTTATATTTCCATCACAACAAGAAGATATGAATAACAAAAATTCCTTAACAATAAAAAAATAAACTAAAGAAAATTAGTCTACTATTGAAAATATGTAGCAGGAAGATAAATTAATGATTAAATGAATTTATGTTCATTAATAGTTAGAAACATGAAACATAGAACAGTCAAAACTAAAACAATTAAAATAATATATAAGTTTATGGATGAAAAACCTTTGAAAGCTTGATGAAGAGCCTCAGCATCTTGAGCAGGAGAAGTTTGATGATGAAGAACAAGAGTGGCCATTGGACTGTTACTCTTACTTAACCTTTTCTTACTCTCTCAAACTATGAGTGTGTGATGTGAGAATGCACATTCCTCTCACCCCAATTTATAGTACCAATATGGTTCCCTTGAAGTTATCGCCTTCACATTGCTTTTACATCTCTACTAATCACGTTACATGCACTCTCTTCAATAAGCATCTTTTGACGCGTTAAGAAACAAAGTGAAGAAAGGGAAGAGAAAAATAACCATTACGAATAAAGTTATGTAAAGAAACGGAAAAGGAGCTGGCTTCAATTGTTGAGACTTGTTTGGTAGTAAAATCGGTGTGAAGGGTCAATTATGAATTCACATACCGTGATGTGGGGTTTTGTCCCTTTCTGTTTGCATGAAGAACAAGTGGCAGAAGTGCTTTAGGTTCATCATTTCTATGTAACGTTTCTCTACTCTTATTTTATCTTATTTTAATCTCAGCCTTAATTTTAAATTCAAACGGAATACATATATTATTTCTTTTATGTATAACGATTTTGACTGTTTAACAGTTTCATGCGTTGTTAAACTTATTGGAACATCTACAAAACTTATTGGCAGAAATGTGTGTGAGGTTCATTATTTCTATGTTTTTTTTTTTTTTTTTATCTCAGCCTTAATTTTAAATTCAAACTGAATACATGTATTATTTTTTTATGTATATCCATCTTGACACGGTTTCATGCGTAACTTATAGGAGCATTCACAAAGGCAGAGTGTACTATACCTATATTAGGTGATTGAGTATATTAGGTGATTGATAGCAATTTTCTTATCTTAATCAAGCTGAGGTTAAAATCTTATAAATATACTTCTCATTCACTCCAATCTATTTCGCCTCAGCCATCAGTAATGATGAATTGATATCTTATTATGATTGATACTAATTGATATCATTAAATATCTTTTATATTCTTAGTGACTTGATTATGGGAGAGTCTTTTGTAGGTGGACCCTGTTTGATTCAACCATCTTCACTCAATTATCAGACTATTCCATCCTGGGTCAGTTAAGAATAGTTATTGGCACATTTGAAAATTTATAAATGATGTCATTTTTAAAAATAGGGTGTACGACATCTATGAGATTTTTGCTTTTATTCAAGTTAAATCATAGACTATGTTAAAAGCTAAATATAAGAATGTCAATTTTACATACTGCGATTGATGCATTGATCCCTTATCCTGTATATATATGATATCATAATAAAAGTAGGAATTGTATAGGATTTGATTTTTCACTAGTGCAGGGGAACGTAATGGCAGGTAATTTTGAAGGGTTAAGTTGTTATGAAGGGACCTGTGGATACAACAACTAGGCTTTGTCTGAATCTGGTTTTATCTTTACCAATTATGTCACAACTGTTAACTTTGATCTTTTTGTGTAAGCTGCATTTTGTACTTACCAATATGTATGTTTTTTTACATTTGAAGCTTCGCTCGTCTTTTTCATTCTCTCATTTTTTTGTTCTCTCCCTTCTCTCCCGCAATGCGACTATTGACCGTTCTTCTTCTCTGTTGTGGATTGTTGTTGTCCTTTTGGTTCGTTGCCTTCATTGTCATTCTCGCTTTTGACGGTTTCACTTTAACCGCGATGTTCACTATGAAGGTGAGATGGTTGGAGTAAAAGTTCGTCTTCTTTTATGGGGATTTTGTTTTTTGTTGACGTATGATTTCCGTTTGGGATTTATGGTTGTGGAGTAAAAGTTCATCTTTTATGGGGTTTTTGATGAAAAAGGAAGAATTTTTTGTGGTTTCAAGGTTTAGTTTTTGTTTGTTGAGGTACGATTTTTGTTAGGGGTTCAGGGTTTTTATGCTTGAATATTTTTGTTACTTCAGTATATGGTGCCGAGAAGGATAGGTTGTGTGCTCATTTTGAAAGCGTTTTCCTTTTGATTGAGTGGTGGTAGATGGGTTGGTTGGTTTTTCGTGGATTGTTTGCTGACATGAATTGGTTCTTTTGTTTAAGTGTTTGAAAGTTTCAACATTCATGGCTGGAAAAGGAATTACTATGCATGGTGGACAATCTAATGAACACATGAACACATATGACTTAGTCGCCAAAACTTCCACTAAGATATCCCCTAATTAAAGAAGGGGTAACAACAAGGGTCTTGTAAAATAATAATATTGGTTCTGAGCTTACAAAATACCAGAGGTTATCCCTTCTTTAATGAGAGAACACCTTAGTTAATGTTTAGGCAACTAAAGTAAGATGTGTTCTTGAGGACTATTTTCTCAAATTAAGTTCTTAACTTCTTCAATTACACCCATAATAAGGATTAATCATGCTTTGATGCACCAAAATATATTCATTTTATACACCTTTGTGTATTAATATTGTTTCTTACCTTAGAAAACATCAGAGGTTACCTATGTTTTAACGAGGGGACATCTTAATTAAACTTTCGGTGACCGAGCTCAGATGTATTCATGAGGACCATTTTCGCAAATTAAGTTCTTAACTTCTTCAATTACACCCAAAATAAGGATTAATCACATTTTGATTCACCAAAATATGTTCATTTTATACACCTATGTGCATTAATACTGGTCTTGACCTTACAAAACATCTGAGGTTACCCATGCTTTAACGAGTTGAACTTTTAGCAAATGAACTCAGACTTATTGATGAGGACGGTTTTTTTGCAAATTAAGTTTTTAACTTCTTCAATTACACCCATAATAAGGATTAATCACGCTTTGATTCACCAAAATATGTTCATTTTATACACTTATGTGCAATAAAACTGATCCTGACCTTACAAAACATCAAAGGTTACCCATGGTTTAACGAGGGGACACCCTAGTTTAACTTTTGGCGATTGGACTGAGACTTGTTGATGAGAACGATTTTCGCAAATTAAGTTCTTAACTTTTTCCACTCTTTCATTCACCAAAATATGTTCATTTTATACACCTTTGTACATTAATACTAGTTCTGTCCTTACAAAACATCAAAGGTTACACATGCTTTAACGAGGGGACACCTTAGTTTAACTTTTGGCGATTGGACTAAGACATTCTGATGAGGACGATTTTCGCAAATTAAGTTCTTAACTTCTTCAATTACATCCATAATAAAAATTAATCACGCTTTCATATGTTCATTTTATACACCTCTGTACATTAATATTGGTTCTGACTTTAGAAAACATCAAAGGTTACACATGCTTTAACGAGGGGACACCTTAATTTAACTTTTGGCGACTGAACTCATATGTGTTCATAAGGACCATTTTCGCAAATTAAGTTCTTACCTTCTTCAATTACACTCATAATAAGGATTAATCACGCTTTGATTCATCAAAATATGTTTGTTTTATACACCTTTGTACATTAATATTGGTTCTGACCTTACAAAACATCATAGGTTACCCATGCTTTAACAAGGAGACACCTTAGTTGAACCATTGGCGTCAGATGAGGACGATTTCACAAATTAAGTTCTTAACTTCTTCAATTACACCCATAATAAGGATTAATCTTTGATTCACTAAAATATGTTTATTTTATACACATTTGTGCATTAATATTGGTCCCGACCTTACACTACATCAGAGGTTACCCATGGTTTAATGAGGGGACACCTTAGTTCAACTTTTGGCGATTGAACTCAAACGTGTTGGTGAGGATGGTTTTTGCAAATTAACTTCCTTGCTGCATTTATTTCGTTGTATAACTCAAAAATGATTATCCATGTAACAATATTGAGGTTAGTTCACCAATACAATGTTTTCTCTTTCAAGGATGTTGAGCTAAACCCTAAAAGTCAAAACTTCTACACAAGGGCAAACCTTCTTAGCTTTTTTTCAGCTATCAAATGTTTTCAAAAATGCCACATACAAATACCTTATTCATCCATACAATGCCAACCCCAATGCAGAAAAACACAATGAATAAACTACTTACAAATGTCTAAGACCAAACGATTTCACTTCTAATACCACCGCTACAAAATCCTTCTCTCCCCACGGTGACCTTAAAATCGTATTTTCTTCACCGTAATCGTACCTCTCATCGTCGCACAAGCACAACCTCTCATCGTCGCACAGGCGTAACCGTAGCTCTCAATTCTCGAACGAACGCGCAATAATCGTCTCTATCGCACAAGCTCTCAGTTCTCTCACACCTCTTCTCTTCCTTACGTTTGATTTCAATATTTTCCCACAGAGATTCATATATCTTCATCAAAACTCATTGTCACATCAAACAAGAAGACCAAATTGTCTTTATGTGTAACATTTCACCAGTTGGCAAAAATATCCTTAACATGTAGAAAGATTTGATGAAATTACCCCAATGTCAAATGGGAGTTAAAACTTCATGATGTCAGAATAACATTACTCTTGTTCTATCTTGTTTTAAATAGGTTGAGGTAACTACTCATGTTATTTAAACTTTTTTGTTAATAATGTCTAACAATGTGATATTATTTTTAGTTATAGACGGAAAAACTCTATTTTTTAAAAGATTGACTAGTGAAATTAAAAAATTTAAGTTCTTTATTTTAAAGAATTAATATTTGAATAAATTATTCGATTTAAAATATTTTATTACTTATACCAATTTTTTATTTTTTATTTTGTGTGTTATTGTCTTTTAAATTTAATTATCTTGTTACTCCAAATCTCATATTCTGAAAATATTGTACATGTGTTTATAAATATTATCTTGTTTACCATTTTGGCAGCAAATAATCTAATACACTTTTCAATGTTTGCAAGTAAATACTTTAAAAGTAATCTTTTTATTTCTAATTTAAGAATATACACTTATTTAATAATATGTTATAATTTGAATCTTAATTTTAATTATCAGGTGAGTACGTGAATTATGATACAAGATTTAAATAAAACATTAGTAAACTTTGTTGATAAACAAATATTATGTAAAGCGGTAATATTGAGTAATTATTATCGATAGAAACATTAATGAGTACAATTTACAAACAATCTAATTAAGTTCAAGACATAATTGATAAATACCCTAAATTTTAAAAATAACATATAAATAAAAATAATAATTTTGAAAAAAAAAATATAATTAAAAGTAACAAACATAACATTGTCAATTAGTAGTTATAGATTTAAATCATTTAAGAAATGTAATTAATATGATTTCAAGATTCTATTTACAAGAGTTTAATAATAGTCATTTAATAAATCACAGTTATCTAAGACAATTATTATAAAAATTGATAAATTTTAAACACTTAATTCAGTAATTATTTATTTTATTTTATTTAATAACATTATTAGTACAATATTCAATTAAGTATTTCAATTTTTTAAAACATAATAATGCGATCAATTAGCAATAAAAGCATTAATAAATCAATATTAATGATATTATATAAGATCACTTATAATTTGATGATATTATGAAATTAATTTATTGGTCCTGCAATAATATATTTTGATTATTTATTGTAAATTTGTCACTATAAATAAAAATAATGTTATAAAATAAAATCATAAATATACGACAAGAAAAAAGTGTGAACGTTTTATTTCGTTAGACTCTTTTGTCTTTTAAGAGAAATAATGAAATAAAAATAATTTAGGAGAACAAATTTAGATCATGCAATGAGAGAAAATTAAAAAACAAATTGCTAAACCGAGTTACATTTGAAGACATCGAAAAAAATTAAAAATATATAAAGTGGTGGTACATATGAATAGCAAAAGCATCAAAACGGTCTAATGTAACATAAATTACCAAAATAGATAAACAATTTAATTATATTTTTGGCTAAATTGCGTGTGAGCTAAGCAAAAAACAAATTATGTTTAAGCTATACAATTTCTGTTTCTAAGAAATATTTATATTGAAATCATTAACTAGTAACGGACTTTGATTTATGAAATAATTCAACTTGAAATGGTGAATTTTAGTGTGGTCCTCTCATGAATTAAGTGTCAGAAAATTTCTCTCATGAATTAAGTGTCGGAAAATTAAATATTATGTTGAATTCATGTTTTGCATACATGACTTTTTTATTATTTTAAAATTTATAAATAATATGAAAATAATATATAAATTTAAAGATTTATATAAAAAGTGTTTCAAACATAATAAGTGTTCCAAACAAAATAGTATAAGATGTGACTAATTTTTTATTTTTTTTTTTTGTTGACAAGATATCTGATATCTTGTGCTACATCTTAAAACGTATGTTTTGGATTGTATGTTATTGGACTTTCAAGTTATTATATATTGATCCTTTTAATTATTGCAATTTAGTTTCAAGGTAATAGTGTAAGTTAATGACATACTTCTTACTGAGAAATACCATTACAATTTGTTAATTGCAATTAATTAAGATATATTCTTTTTAATTTTTGTAATAGTTAAAGGTGAAATAAAGAAAACCTTGATATAATTCTTTTAATTTTTAACAGTATCATGACGATGCAATGAAATTTATACAAGAATACAATAAATATTCATATGAATATATAGTAGGATAGTTAAAATCAAGATTTTAAATAGTATCGTGAAGAGTTTATAAGATTGTAAATTATGAAATTATAATACATAAATTGTAGATATTACTTTTTTTAATATATATATATATATATATATATAATAACATTTTTGTCAAAAAATAATTAAACAAGAGATATTAAAAAAAATTGGAATGATTTAACTTTGATATAAAATTGTTTATAAAATTGTTTAAGTCTGTATAATATCATTTTTCTATTCTACTTAATGTATTAGATGAAAAGTAATTAAATTAATGTATTTTTATTTTAATTGAATTTGAAATGAAATCCAATCAAAGAAGATAAGTAAATGTGTATAGACTCTTCATTTGTCTTAATTAAATTTATTTTATTTTATTTTAATTGAATTTGAAATGAAACCTAAAAAGAGTGAAAGGGGTTGGAAATTGGAATAAGGACAGAAAGAAGAAGAGACTATTCATTTTTTTTTATTTTAAGTACATTAATTTTAATTGGATGATCCTGCATGAAAGAATTTAAATTGCATAAAGCACATAAAATAGTAAGATCTTTATAAATAAACTCTCAATTTTAACTATCATACTCTTATCTTCCATTTAATCAATATTACAAAATTATAAAATTTTTAAATAATTTTATTTATTACATTTGTCAAAGTTATGAAATGTTAGTCTGGTAAACTTTTTTTCTCGATAAATCGAATACTTTTAGAAGAAAACTACTCATATATCATGGAGGCAACAGATATAATCACATGCCAACAAGTCTATCAGAAGACACGAACTCATATTAAAAGGACCATTATTATTAACAATCTGTGAACGAACTTATTGTAAAGTTGTACCTTTTACAGAATAAGTAGTATCAAAACTCACTACACCACTAATTGTAAAGTTGTACATTTTACAGAATAAGTAGTATCAAAACTCACTACACCACTAGTGTACACCACGTTTCCTTGTTTGTCACAGGTAAGTTATTTCATCATCCTAGAAAGCTTTGTCTTTTTTAACAGCTTTTATTTTTTTTAAATCACAACTGTTCTATAAAATGTGTGCACAATAGGAGTCCACCACAAACCACAAATTTTCAATTAAAAATTAAATTCAAATAAATAAAAAGGTATATTAAATATTAAATTATATAATAAAATACAAAACGACATATATTATTGGGAGAATCCGAGGGGAAAAACTGGAGAGATCTCAAACAATGAGAATTGAGTCATACCATATAATCCAAAATCTTAAGGCATTAGGTTTGTGGGTCTTCTTTCTTATATGTTTGCTCAACTTTCTCATTCATACTCAATGTAGGACTTAGACTCACACTTGACTCTCCTCGGGCGGAAGCATTTTCAAACCTGAGTACATTACTCATGACCCTTCACTTATACCGTCGTTCACACACTTATACGAAACACGCTTGCCTGAAATTACCATCAGGAAAACTTTCGATACAGGGTCAAACTGTACTTCCCCCAAGCCGTAAACCTAGCTCTGATACCACTTGTTGTTGAGTAATCCGAGGAGGCAAAACCGGAGAGATCTCAAACAATAAAAATTGAGTCACACCACATATAAGGGAATGACACCACCTTCAACCCAAAACCTTTAACACATTAGGTTTGTAGATCTTTTCTTATATGTTTGCTCAACTTTCTCATTCATACCCAATGTGGGACCTAGACTCACACTTAAATAACTAACATACATCTTTTCCATTAATAATGGTTGATCTCTTATATGATGCATTCTTCTAATTTTTCTTTTGTTGAATATTTATTCACTTAATTTACAATAAATACATTAATAATAATTAATAAGATATTTAAAATATATTAATTTTTTATTCAAGCTTTAGAAACAAATTTTTCTTTTTTACATAATTTACTTTACTTGGCTTGCATGTAGTTTCTTTGACAAATTAATGCATAACAATTAGTTACTGTCGCTATTTTAACATTTGAGATAAATTATCTCCTTCTAATCTTCATTAGCATTGAAATGATAATAGTTTTTTTTTTTTTTGTAACATGTACTTCAATTAAAATAGTTGTTCATTCTACCACAAATATTACTTTCTTCAATGCATGAAAATCAGTTAATTGTCAGTAGTTAAATATATATTTAAGATAATTATTTCTGACTAATTTTCATCAGCGTTTAGAAAAGATATTTTATTTTACATTTTTTATTTTTATCTGTAAATCATGGATTTTTATTTAATTAATATATTGAAGTTGCTTTTATTTTAAATTGATTTTATATATTTATATATAGAGAATGAGGGGTTGTTTTTGTGTGCATGCCGGCAAAAAGAACCTGCTGAAATTTGACTCCTTGTGATTTTTCAATTGTTTAAATGTATTTTAAATCTAAATTTTAAACAATTTCAAAATATAGAGACTACTTTACACTGTACAAAAACACTAGTAAAATGTCTGCAGCCAACAACTTAATAGAAGAAGAGTGTTAGTGTTCTATTATAAAGAAATAGTACATGTCCAATATCTTTTTCAAGTCACTGAGAGGGATTCAACCAGAGGCATATAATGTTGTCAAATGAGAAATCAAACACCTCAAAAAATCCAAACATTTGAAATATTACTGTCTTCCTAATTCCCTAAACCAATATAAACTCACAAAACTAGAATATCCTCACAGAACAAGTCCAAATAAACAAAATTTTCAAAGTCAGCATCAAGTGACAATCACTTAGAAGATTACCAGCAATTCAGAGATTTAGTGTGAGCATGAATGCAGTGTCTCATGAGTGATCAATAACAAGGACTGATTTTTGTTTTTTTTTTTCTTGCATTATTTAATGAGTGATCAATAATGTTTTGAAAATATGATATAATTTTTTTAAAGATTATGTATTATCTTATCAACTGTTTTTCCATTTAAAAAGGATATATAATCAGATATATATTTGCTATTTGCACTCTATTTGTATGTAGAGGACATTTGTTCTTTAAGATTGATTGTTGAAAGTCATAAATATTAAATACTTTAATAAAAATATAATTCAACTCAATTCAATTATGTCTCTGTTATTATTTATTTCTTTCACTCAAGACAAATGTTTTAAAAAAATTAATGACATGTTAATTATAAATATTATACTATTTTTAACTTCCTATACTGTAACACTATTTTTGAATTTTGTGCGTAATAAAGTAATTCTAATATTTTATTCTGAAAGACTAATTTATTAAATTTATCTTAACATATTATGTTTTAGGAAAATCGAATTCTTTTAAATTTAAAATATAATAATTGTGTTGATAGATATTATTGATAATATTTTATAAATAATATCCATATTTGGAAATTAATTTCAGTTTTTTATATTTTAATATTTCTTTTGAATTGTTATTTTTGTTATTGTAAAAATTCTTTTAGTTTTCCAATTATGAAAATAAATCAAATATGTTAATCTAAGGATATTTACTAAATTTTAAATGATATTCTAAACTAGTAAACTAATTTTTAATTTTCCTTTTTGAAAAAAATTTGTTTAATCTTGTTTTATTGTTACAAGAATTTTTTTTTAAATATAAAATAATTCTCTTGCTAACAAAATCTAACATAACATTATATATATATATATATATATATATATATATATATATATATATATATATATATATATATATATATACTATTTAGTATCTTCTTTTAACGTTATCTTTTAATTAGATAACACTATTTCAGCAATTTCCTTTTTCTTATTATATTTTAATTATATAATTTTACTTTCTTTTTAAAATAATGGTCATGTAGTTTTTCTATAATTATGCTTACAGAATTATGTATATTTTTTAAATTATATTATTTTCATATTTTTAATTAATTATTGATACAAATAATAAAATTATAAAATTGTATATATTTTAATACAATATAAATGAAAATAAATGTAAGGAAACACAAATGTTTTTACTATATAAAGTGGATATATTTGCATGTATATTTAAAACATTATTCAATTTAATGAAAGATATTAAAACATAAAAAAAAAAAAATAGATTCGCTTAAATTGAAAGAAATTATAAAATGATGTGTAATCTATAATTCCATGTAATATTAAGAGAACTCATTTTACTTAGTACTATGTATTTTTCTCTGTTTCAAATAACTACCCACTAAGTTTTGAGTACCCATGTACTTAATTTAGTTGATAGCTACCCACTAAGTTTTGAGTACCCATGTACTTAAATTAATTTAGTTGATAGCTACCCACTAAGTTTTGAGTACCCATGTACTTAAACTAATTTAGTTGTTCACTCTACTGCCAATCTCACTTGTAAGTTAGTTGCATTTTATGAGATAAATTATTCTGACTAATTATCATTAGCGTGTAGAAAAGATATTTTATTCGATTTTTCTACTTGGTTAGAATTAAATAAATTGAAATAAATATTTAATTTAAGATTTTACTATCCTCGTTTGATCTGATAAATAAATTAATTGATCGAACTTGAATTATATACACACTACCCTTGAATGATTGAGAAAGTATAAGAGAGAATGAGTGAGTAAAAAAGGAGAAACAAAATCACAAAACAGCCTTGAATAAAAAGGGGATTTATAGTATGGAATGAAACAAAACTTATGTATGGCTTCTACAAAGGACTTGGTAGTTGTATCATGCATGTATATGTACACGATGTAGCCTAAATTCTATGATCTGTATGTTTATGTACTCTGTTTGGGATCAATAGCACGCTTGGTGTACACAGACCCTAATGCGATGATACCATTGCTGAAAGAGGTTGGAAGTTAGTATTTCCTACAAACCAATAGAGCGCCCATTTCAAATTGCAAAGAGTGTACTTGAGAGATTTTGTCCAATTTTCCTGCTTATTGAAGCTTTGAGTGATGGAATAGTTTTCCACTTTGTCATTCTCAATCCTACAAATTACCCAAAAATGTCATCTCAATCATCAAACTAATGCAGAAACACATGTAAAGTTTTATGTATGATGATCTTCAACTGATATGTTTGTTAGCATTTGTATTACAAAAAATATATAAATTCAGCAAAATCCATCATACTATACGAAAAATGAAGGCAAAATTGTTGTTCTGTTAACACTAACTCAGATTCCAAACTGAGCATAGTAAGGCTTGGTTCATCACCCACCATTCTACAGCATTTTATTTTAGATGTTTTGAGAGAGTGGGAAATGCCTGCACGTGATGGACACTTCGCAGGCTTCATTTTTATTTCTTTGTTTGCACCATGAGGGTATGGGAGAGCTGTGAATCTCATGTACTAAGTTCAAAGGCATTATAAATTCCATAAAGCTATGACTAAGGACTCAACATTTTCATCGAGATCTCAGACCTGAAGAGTAGTCTGTTAGAGAAGTTCAGGGGTAGTAAAACCACACATACTGGTCATCCTATTCTCTACTCTATCCTCCATCAATTAGCCAAAGGGCATAATATGCTTAACTAAAAAAGAGTTTAATTTTATGGCATCAAAGCAAAATTCCTGTGTATCCAATTCTCACATAGCATCCAACGATAAAACACACTGCCATGAATAACATATAGTATACTTACTTATAAGGCAGTTTGAAACATTTCTCAGGTGGTATGTTATTCTCTTGATCCTTACACTTGGCAAAGTCTGCAAAATCCTTGAGGCAAGCTAAAAACAATGTCATTGCTTTGTCATAACGTGTACTCCAGAACAAGTTGACAGGACCAAACCTGAAAAGACCATACCATCTACTAATAATGATTCAGTAGAAAGTTTACTAAATTGTTTTGTTTACAACTTTTATACAAGTATTACTCATAACACCAACCACAATCTCAGCATGCATACAGAACCCGAGTCAACTGCCAAGGCAATAACAAGACCTTAAATAGTGTAAAAACACCAATGTAGCTCCAAGGTTTATCCTAATGTTCATACACGCAAACAGAAGAAAGAAGTAATAAAACTAAACCACAGACACTTAGAGATCGCTAACAATCAATCGGCTGATAGATCTGATTTCCTTCAAACATTACACTAGTGATTTTGGCTCAACTTCAGACAGCATCAGATTCTATACTACAATTAGAGTAGAAAACCAGACACAAATAACAACAAATGTAGAACCATGAAACATACTTACAGCTCATAGGTACTATTATTGGTGTCTGTGATACGAGGGTAGCTACCCATAGGAATTATCTTTATTCGATATCTAAAAGTAACAAGTTAAGGAGTTCAACATCAGCAAAACAACAAAAATCTTATTCCCACTGGGAGAGTTTGCTACGTGAATCATAGTTTCATATGATGCTATTGGACAGAGGGTATATTCCTAGTCATCCATTAAATTATATGAAAACTGACAATAACAAGAGGTAATAAAGAAAGGCAATACTTAAGAAAAAGTGCAACATAAATCAAAAATCAAACCAGAATATAACGGCCTGGTAGTTTGAATTCAGAAGAGACAACAACACTTAAGAAATTTTGGTTTGAATTCCATACAAGATATTAACCATATATGCCTACGAAGACAACAGGCTTTGTCTGCTTAAAATTAAAATCATCCATGTGATGTTTTGCCCAGGAGTTATCACTGAGAAGAACTTAAGAAGAAAAACACAGTAATTAGCAGATGGCCTCAATAGCTGTAATGTAAATTCCAGTTCTGAACTAGATTCATCACTACATGCACACAAATAAACATGGAGCCATAAAAGAGAATTATACTAAATTTACAATAGTAACTACACTTGTCCAATATGCTTAACGACAAAGGATACTGAAACTTGGGTCGGAAATACTGGCACATTGTATGAAGAAGAAGGCAAGCTTGGCCCCAGGCAGCATTTATCTCATCCCATTCAACCTACACATTTCATAATAGAAAGCAAACGCCATAATAAAAACTTCAAAGTAGAAAGAAAAAAGGATTAAAGATTAATAAATCCTCTAGGGTAAAAATTTATAACATCTTCTCCAAATCACCAAATGAGGAAAGGAACTTGCAGCTACTATATTTTATTTTATGAAGGAACATTCCAAAGCAAAACACGACTGCAGCACCCCAAAGTTAAAATAATTAACACCATATATTAGTTGTTTGGTTCAAAAGCACTTCAAGACACAATTGGCAAAAGAAATATAACCTTTTGTAGCAAAAGAATTATTTTAAATAAAAGCAGCTACTGATCAACATCCATTACAACTTCTTAGACCTAGAATTTCTTGCTCCAGAAAGCAATAATATACTTGCAGTCATCTCTAGATTTTCTACTACTAGCAGTCATGGGAGTTTTAACATTCATTTTATGGTCAATACATGCTATTGTGTTTCCTTTTAGCACTACAATTCCCAAGTTTGGAATGGAATGATAAACAGCAGCACTTCAGATCACAAGTTTTCACCTAGGATAATACATATAAATGTGAATTTACAAGTACGGAAGCAAAAATATAAATTGTTCAATAACCAAATTGTCTCTATAGCTTAATCTTATTCCAAATAAAATAAAATACTAATTTGTAATTCCACTGGCAGAAGGAACCTCGGCAAACCACAGCATAAAATAAAGAAAAACTAAAAATAATCATAAAGACTCGGAGGGTAACTTATACACCATCTTGCTTATATCTCATGGTAGCTTATCAATTATTTTAAACTTTAATAAAGGCAACAGCTACTATAGAGAAAACAAGCATGCATGTTATGCTAAATAACAGATGGAGACAACATTAAAAGACAGAAATACAACATGCTATGCATCTTACTGGAATTTTAGGGAGTCTTCCAAGTCGAAAGTTGTTAATTGTTCCAAACTCTCCATCATGAGAAATGGGGAAGGCATCATTGAGCACATTTGTTCGCTTCAACAATTCTAAATGAGCTTGTGAAACTTCAATCTTTGCCAAGATTGCATCTCTCTCCTCCTGTTAATTGAAGTATTTTTGCTTATTTCCCAGACTTGGAAGTTATAATTTTCAGAAAAAGGAGGCAAAGTTTTCTGAAACATGGTTAAAATTCTTACTTACCAAAATAAGTGAAACCTATACTAACATTGAACGGAATATAAGACATGCAAAATAGGGTCAAAAAGAAAATCTTATACATAAAGGATGATCCTTTTAAAATTAAATTTATTTCCTCAGTGCTATCAGTGACATATTTCACCAATAAGAGAACAGTAGAAGTAGAGCTATTGATTGAAAATGATGAAGCCAATTTTGTCATTTGACAATGATCCTTTAGAACTTGCCCAAACTGACTTAAGACATAAACAACAAAAGACTTGCCAGCACAGTTCTACCCAACAAGATGGTATGTAAAGGGGGCACAAACCTGATGAGAAATTAATTGAAACTGAAAGTTGTTGAACTCATGCCAATACCTGTTACACATTTAAACAAGTAAAATCAATTATTGACATCAAGCATCACAAGCATCCACACACACCAAATAAGAAAAACCAAAATTTATCTACATTTTCTGAAATTTTATTTGGGATTATGGTGCTTTTTATCAGGACATATCATGTGGTAAAGGAACAGAGAAAAATGAACCTCTCCTCCAATTCTTTAAAGCGACTTGATTTTAACTCTAGTTCCTTCAGTTCAGCATTTACTTCAGCATTTTGCCTCTCAGTTTCTTCAATTGCTGCTTCAAGTCTTCGTTCTTCTTCCTCAATCTTGATAGTATACCAAGTAGAAAATCACTGATTAGGCTTTGGAAGAGAGTTTAATGGTACAATCAAGAAAATCATCTTAATCAAATGACTTTTTTAAGGATAAAGGCGTTTCCAATCAAAACTCCATATTTCCACTAAAAATTGACAAGTGCAAATTTTAAATTCGAATAAGTTATTAACCAATCATTCCAACTTCAAAACTGAAAAGGGCAATTTCCCATAGAAATCAAAAAAATAAATATAGTTTACTTTCTGGTATGCATATATAGCAGAAGAGAAAATAGGGGGAAAAAAAGGTGAAGGGAGAAGTGATGGCACACTTAGAACAAATCCACTGAAATGTAGCACAAAACCAGTCATCCAAGGCTCCTGGTAGATTTGGAAGATTCAACAAAATGCTTACCTACAATAGGATATTGCAATAATATGCAAATAGCCTCACAGTTCATAATAGATTCATAATGATGCAATGCCCAGTAGTTAATCCTGGATTAGCGTCATGTCACATTCCAACACATAGAATTGCACGATTCTACTTTCCTGTCATGCCTCAGTGAGTTTCATCGATGCTTAGAATTGCTAGAGTCGCCTTGTAGAATCATAAAAACAGCAGAATTGGAGAGTTCTCCAAGTAAGCATGGATCACATTTTTGTGCGCCAACTTTCAGCAGTGGGTCAAATTTCTTCCTTTTTCTCATTTTGGGCTTTTGCAAACCTAAGCCCATAAAACGCAAGCCCTAAAACCAACTTTTTTTATAACCCCAACACTAATAGTAGAGGAAAACACCTCTGACCTGACATCACTGCATCTTCTTCAACCTCTAGCAAAAAATATGTGCCCTATCTCTCACCTAAGCCTCAAAAGCGATGCATTAACCAACTGACTTTCATATGGTTATTAATCTATGATTATAAATTTAAGCTTAATTGAATATTTGGTGTTTTACCTGGGTTTTTTTCTCTTATTTATGTCATATTATATGCATATGCATATATATATATGATTTTTATATATCTTGTTGAATCCTATGCTCCGTTAAGATTCCAGGATTTACAATTCTGTATTCCCCTTTCCAAGTCTAAATAGAATCTTAACTTTAACTACCTTGAGCAGCGTGGCTGCCTCCAAGAATTGGATACTAGATAGGGGTGACCATACATACATACATATGCATATACATATACATACATATATATATATATATATATATA
>Ga0209489_106792_pt1 | contig 17918 bp, 9 predicted proteins | sample SiratrowhiteBW_FD_187527 | JGI IMG/M metagenome (GOLD analysis project Ga0209489, IMG submission 187527) | Root nodule microbial communities of legume samples collected from California, USA - Siratro white BW (SPAdes) (version 2) | ecosystem: Host-associated > Plants > Roots > Nodule | place: USA...
TATATATGTATGTATATATAATATTTTTAATAACATGTATGATAAGTGCTAAAATATTCTAGTTCGCGGAATATATAGTACAAATACTAAACTTGGAAAAGTTATTATTAGTTGTTTTAATTTATGAAAAAAAAAATGAATGTAACTTTGGTTGGAAACAGATTGAAAAATATAACAAATAAAAGAGCACAATAATTTAAAGGGGGAAACTAATCTATTTTCTCTCTGTTTTGGTATACATCATAAAAGCGTAGCAAGCTTCTTTCTTACATTAATGAAAAATCTTGAAATTTCAAATGAATAAAAGTAGCAAGAAACGACATTTTTTAGGTCATAATTATATATATAATATTTTTACCAAAATTTTAATATTATACACGATATATGATGGAAAAAGTAGGTTTTAATAACTTTATAATAAAAACTTAATTAAGGTTGATTTCAAAAGTTGAATTTTGAAAAGTGAGAAATGGTGAATAATAAGATGATAATCTTCGGGGAAGGTGTATAATATATTCACTTATCTCAAACGATGGACCATATAAAAATATATTTATGGAATAAGATTTCTGTCAAACTATGGGCAATTAAAATTCCTTTCTCTAAGTGATGCATGTATTCTATTAAATGTCTCAATTTTCTCAGTGTGTGTCATAGTGTTGAACTCTATATTTTTTTTGGTTTTGAATACCATTTGAAAATTAATTAATAAATTGGTTTACTTATAAACCAAATAAAACAACAAAACAGAATTATAAGATGATAATTAAATTGAATGCTATGGACGATGCAACGGGTGATAATTAATTATCATGTTTGTTTGAATTTCTTGTAAAAGGATATTTCAAAAAACAATTATGTTGATGCTCAAATATATTTATGATATTTTATTTGCTTCGTTAGGCGAAAAATGATTTTAAAATAACCTATTGTGTTTAGATATAGTCTAAAAGAAGTAAAAAGAAAACGTGAAGTTGGAATTGGATTAGCATTTAAAATAAATAATTATTTGAGATGAAATGAGAAAGGAAATTAGTTTATTAGTTTGAAAATAGTTTGGTTTAATCTTTATTAAATTCCTCCTTATCATGAGTAGGATTTTCGACACACAATAAATAAGATGATATAATAATCTTAATTAACCCTTTATTCGTTTCACATGAGAGAGGATTCCCTCTTAAATGAGTTGTAAAATTAAAGAATATATTACAAGACAAGACACATCCATATGTGTAGAAATTACGAGGTCTAAGATAAAACTTAGATTCAAATATTACCTTAATATAATTTATCATTTTTTTACTTTTCTTATTAATTGCAAAATTATTTATCAAAATTTCGTAATTAATTTTTTTTTATCATTTTACTCTTAATATGTAAAAAAAAAATCATTTGATATATTCATTAAAATAAATATTATACGTGATTTGAGTATATTTGAAATTTTTAAACAATATAAATAGTTCATTATTAATATATTACTTTCAAACAGTGTTTTTGAAATAAAATACATAAAGTAATATTTATATTAGAGTTTGAAATATTTTCTATGCACTTCTAGTAATATTTTAATTGAAAAGGATAAATATTAATATAATATATTTTTGAAGTTCGTTGTCATCCAAAAATTTAGTTCTAAAAATTCAAATAATAAATAAAAAAAGTAACTTCGTATCATTTAAACTTCATAACAAATATAATTTGTATATAAATGTGTATCAAATCCATCGAACTAATAAATTATTCAACAATTTCATCATTGACTCAGTACTTTAACTAATGGCTGAGCCAATTTTTACAACACTAATATTTCATTAGAGGTGTAATTTCTTTATCAATTTTTTCATCAAAATATCTTTTATATATCAAGATTAGATTCATAGATTAAATTTAAACTTTCTACTAATTTAAATATTCATTTTCAAAGAAAAGAGACGAAAAATCTCAAATAAATGCTAAACATTTTCTTAATTTCTAAAATATAAAATAATTACACTTAAAAAAAATTAGAATAACACTTGCACTAATATCTTTAAATTATACAATCTTACTAACAGAAATAATATTAAATAATAGAGTATAGCATAACAAAAAAATTCAACTAGTCATCTAATGAAATATTAAATACTTTGTTAAAAACAAAAATAGAATTTTGAAACCATAATTATTTGGAAGACTAAGACAAACTTTAGTAGTAAAAAAAAACTGATCCAATACTAATATAAAGCATGATTGAGTAAAATTGCACTCAATTCTTGTTTGTTAAGTAATTTTTTAATTGAGTGTTCTCTTACAATTCGAATGTATCATTAAAACTTTGTCTAGCTTTAATAAGAAACAACAACCCATAGGAGAAAGTAGTAAAAAAAATATCATAAGAAAATATGTTTTGGTCTTCTGCTAATAATACTAATCACCTTTACACATCAGATCCTTAGAAATTTCAACAGCAGTACTTCATCAGCATGCTCTGCCACATATCACCTGCTGCTGACATAGATCACTGTAAATCCTCACGCTAAAATTCACCACCCTTTTGTGTTATTTTCTACACAAATATTATTTTCAATTACCTATTCATAGTTTAAATACACACATAGACCTCTGTGCTGTGGTGGAAGCATGAAAAGTTTGCAAGTAGCCAGACTTTAAAAAACTTAGGACAAAAACAGAATAAAAGAAGTGTTAGTACACAACACAAACACTACAATTCCTAATACTTGGTACACAAAAACTGAAAACCAATATAGGTAGCAGAGTGGAGAAAAAGGTGTTTGCACTTGATGCCAAACACATAGAGAAGAGAAGGTAATATAGATGAAGTGTTGTGTTGTGTTGGTAATATGTGGTGGCTGGAGCACTGAATAATGTACTGGTGTAATGGGACCACTGCAGAAGCAGAAAATCATGTGCCTGAGATCAGATTGTGTGGGCATTTCAGAGTGGCCACTGAAAAATGGTCTCAGCTAGAGAAAGAGAACTCTTCTCTTAGTTGATATATGCTTGTGAAATGCATCTGAATGTGTGTGTATGTGTATGTAAGTGTGTGTGCTTTTCTACCCCACTAAAACTAAATTTTACTGTTCCTCTCAGGCCCCGCCACCACTCACAGTGAAAGGGGAGAAAAATACTCATCATTTTTTGTTTCTATCAGCACAGAAAATTGATTCAGCTTGACGGGTCCTCGAATTCATCACAATATTCTTCTGTCTGTGATTTCAAGTTTACACAAATTCAGTCTCCAAGTTTGCTTAGAAATAGAACAAATTTCAAGTTTCATGATTGAAAACGTACACATAGACAATGAACATTCACAGATTATCTGTTACAAAGAACTTCAGAAACTCATATGTGTGTGACATAATATATTCAGTAACTTTCAGAAAAATTATGAGTCCTACTATTATGAATTAGACCAATATTAGTTTTAAATGTAACTAATGATGTGCCCAGTATGCAAAGTTTTAACTTTTTCAAATGAAACTGCAATTATTGTGGAAACAAAAAAGTACTATGCTGAAGATTAAGGTTAATCATGTTCTTGAGAAGCAGGTGATGTTTTCTCTCTCAAATGGTATACCTATTGTGAAATCCTAGTAGCTTACAAATTATGTTACTGTGCTAAATACAGTAGGAGAGAATAGTGCGCCCTTATGAAGAACAGAATATTGAGACTATTCCTTTTTCTGTCTGGTTTTGACTCTTAAATCTTCATGTGTACCTTGTTGCATTATTCAAGTTGAATCAGAACATTGGGATTTCAGAACGTGGGATCTCAGCCTGTGACAGAAATTTCACTGTCACAGACAAAAAATAAAGTTGTATATTTATAGTTAGCCTTTAGATTTGTAAAAGTTAATGTTTAACACAATTTTTCTCTCTGTTTAAAAAGTTTCACTGTCTGTCATTTTTACTGACACCAATTAACGTTTCCATTTCCATCTCTACATGCATCAATGATCTTGCTCTACTTTATCCCGTGACAAATTTTCTTAGTTTCAATATTTTCTTATTTCATCAGTTTTCAATATTTATTATTATTTACTACAAACTTAATACTTAATTAAGGGTATTTCAGAAAAAAAAAAAAGATTACAAAAAAAAAAGTTTTTATAAAAACAAATAAATAATCATTATTTATTGTGTTTGTTAATTGGCACAGACATAGCTAACTATGTTATTAATCAATTAAACAACAAAATGGAAACGTATATAGAAAACAAAAATGGGGTCCCTTTCATCAAGAAAAAGCCAACCCTGTTCCTCATGACGTGTGAAATTACTATTTTTAACCTCTTTAATTTTTGTGTTCCAAACGGGTCATATTCATTTTGCCTTTATGATAACTAAATATGAAGGTAAATCCACAGAGAATACCAAGAAAACAACAAAACCATGACGACTTTGTTTGGCTTTGCACGACCATTACTAGATTACTTCCATTTGTAGCTTCATAAACTTTTATGCAATGTCTAATAGAAATCTAATTAATTGTTATACAAGCCACCTTTTTAATAATTCAATTAACTAGGACACTAATCTGTGTTTTAACTTATTTTATTACTATAAAAAGGATACTTTGTGAAGTTATTAATAATTATTTTAATTCAATTAGTATTAAGAAATAATAACTTCTGTTGTCGTTAGGTAATTTGTGGTATAATTAATTCCATTAATATTAAAAATATAAATTATATTATCATTAATTTAATTTCGGTTCAAATGTATATTTTAAGAAGTAACCTTTATATATAATTCAATAATTTTCCATGTACAGTTTATACCAAATACAACCATTCAAAGAGTGTTTCCACTGTTTCTGTAATGTTTTGTAAAGTTATAGATATTCAATTAAAGAAAAATACCAAAAATTTGGGCTGAGCATAGCGTGTTATTCTTCCTGCACCTCCATACTTTTTCCCCGCACTTCCATCATTAAAATATCATTATATCTTTGATAAAAAAATTTAAATAAATCTTATATATTTTTTTAACTTTTTTTCTATTTTGAATTGTATAATTTAAAATTAAAAAAAATATATTCTAAATTATATAGTTTAAAATTTAAAAAAAAATATTCTAAAAAAATATATATTTTAAATAATATAATCTAAAATATAAAAATTATATTTTAAATTATACAATCTAAAACAGATATTTTTAATATTTACAAAAGATATGAAATAAAAAAAAATATGTTAGAATAACAAAAGCCCATGGACTTGGTTAAAAGGGCTGACTTTCAGCCCAAAATACGTTGAAATAAAAAAAATACGGACTCTTTCTACATCCAATACCCTCGTTCTATATTTTCATAAGTTCTAAAAATGTCAAAATTGTTCATGTGAAAATGATTAAAAGGATTTTTTGTGTTTTTGAAATATGCTAAAAAAGAATACTGAATTGGGTAGGGGTCATCCGATTCGCATTTTCAAATGAAAATGTGAATCGGATAGCATCCCCATCCGGTTTACAATGTTTTCCAGAATGTAAACCGGACGCAGGGTATTGGGTTCATACGAAATTTGTCTTCTTCGATGCAGATTCACCGTCGACGACAACCCAATCATCAAATTAACTATTCTAATCATCAATATTACTTACAAATTGTTAATAAACATAAAAAATTTCTTACAAGCTTTAATTGAAATTGAAACAAATACGCAACTTCTCTTCCCAGATCTGCGATGCGAACGTTGTAGACTCTCATCCACACACGTACAGATTGCTTTTGTTAACAGTGAACATGAAAAACAAATACAATAATTGAACCGGATGCTACAATGAAACAGTGACAATAAAGATAAAAAACAGATGCAATAATTGAACCGGATGCTATAATGAAATAGTGAATGGGATGTAAGCAAAGAAAAAATGATTAAAGGTGAAAGATATTTTGATTTTTTTATCATTTATTGTTTAAAGACATATTTGTATTTTTTAGTGGACTATAGAAATGAAGGACGAGGGTATTAGGGTGGGGGAGAATTCGTCTGAAAAAATAACATGGTTTAGGCAGTTAGTTCTTGTAGTATACAACATTAATAAAATGTTTAAAATACCTTCAATTCATAATAACAATAAAATAGGGTCTCTTCTACATATTTTTTTAACCCATTACAAAAAAAATTTCCTAACTATTAAAAGAATTAAAAATTCCTGATGGTAATTATTATAGAACCATTTAATGTCCTTTTTATGTGACTTTGTTTTGAATTTAATACATTATATAGTTCTGTTTTCTTCTATTCTTCCTCTTTCTTACAAACTCTCGGAAGAAATCAATTTCAAACTTCAGGAAGATGTCTTTCCAATGGTCTACACAACACTCTTGTTTTAAAATGATAATGTCAAGAACAATTTTGGTATTTTAAAAAATTATATATGTCATATGTTACAATTTGTATAGTAAGCAATTGCCAATAGGTTAAAGTGGTCAACTTTTTTTTTTGTGGTTAGTTAAAATTATAATCTAAGGAAAGTTGAAAATAAAATAATAACATAATGTTCAACTAATAAAAAAAATTGAAATATTCATTTTATTCGTATTTTGTAATGAGACTGGATGTTATCATCATTTTTTTTTTCAACTTTTACTTTACTAAATTCTTATAATCAAGATAATTTAAATTGAGATTTCAATAATCTTAAAAATATGTTGTTTTTAGTTATTTTTTATACCATCGATACACCTTCTTAAATGAATAAATAAATATATCCAGTTAAAACTTAATTTTTAACTTAATTTAATTAAAAATTAATGTAATTAAAACTTTACTTTATTATGTGTTATCAGTTATAACACCGTTTAATTAAAACCAATACTATTAAATATGTCGTGTAATTTTTTATGGATTTTAATCAATTCTTACCTCATGTTTTACGACATTCCATTTATAAGTCAAAGTGGTTTAATCATGTAATTTTTAGGTATCTAAAAATTGCATACACAAAATTAAATGTTAAATAATTAAATGTTAATTATTACTTTGATTGTTTACTTTAAGCACCTAGTCTTTTAATATTTAGATAGAACATACAAGAGATAAAAGGCTAAATACAGTAAAAGAATAAAATAATAATAATAATTTGGTGTGTTTTATTTATATAAGAAAATTGACCTATTAACACGCTAGATTTTAGTGTCTTTTAAGATTTTTATACAGAAATACAAAATATAATAAATTTTCTCATTTATTGTAAAATAGTCGTGAAATTATTCTCTTTAATTTTAATCGTTTATTTTCACAATAAGTTCACATTATTTGTTTTTTAATTCCACTTGCATGATAAAAGTATAAATTAATTACAAACTAAGTATAAAAAAGTATAACTAATAAAAAAAATCTTAATTTTCCTTGAAATATTAATTTAAAAAATATGTAAGACAACAAAAAATGGTTTCATATAGGATGTTACTTTAAAAGATTTAGAAAACTTTGACCCTTCTCATCTATATTTCTGAGTTGCTCATCCTTTGCCTATCAAATTGCATCAAAATGCTAATTGCAATTCCAGGAAAACTTAATGAAGCACTCTAGCACACAACATTTTAAGTACATACATTCACAGCAAACACAAAAATAAAAAACAAATTACACATTTCATGCCAGTTAAAATCAACATATTCATTTAAATTTTATGAAATTTCTCCACTTTTCAAGTATAAATAAATTTTAACATTAGAAATAAGTTCATTTTCTTTTCATAAATGTCCTTAAGATAAACAAAACCAGTATCTTGAATAAATTTCTTTGAGGCACTGACTAAAGACTAAAATTGCATCATACTAGATTTGTTGAAGTCAAACTCAGTACCTAAAAACTCTGCAAATATATAACAGATATCAGTTCATATTTAAACCATCAAGGTCTAACAGCACCAATAAGAAGTACATACACACATATATATAACCACCCCCTTAGAAGACTGATAAACAAGGCTAAACAATCCAACTCAACATCCACAATACACACAACTGCAGAACTTGGTCTCAGGTCCTAAGAATTAACTATCAACTTGCACTGCAATGCTTTCATTCACCCTCATGATGATGGAAACTATGTTTCAGTCAGTTCAACATTCTGTGCTGCTGGTTTCTTACCTCTTTTTCCAGATGGAGACACGACAGTAAGAGGAACAATCTCCTGAAGAACTCTGAAAATGGTCATGTCAAGGACCAAGGTGTTGTTCATTTGGCCAGCTGGTTTGAACACACAAACATCAAACTCTTCCAAGTTGTTGTCGAAGACAAAGTGTTTCCACCCACCTGTGAGTCCACCAGTATGACGAATATTATGGTAGCTGTATCTAGCAATCCATTCACCCTTTCCCATGCGCAATATCACATCTTGAGACATTGGTGCAATGTGCTCTCCTATCCACTTGTTAGGCATTGACTAATCACAAAAAAAGGTTACAATGAATAACACTTAGAAGGAAAAAACAACTAGGTGAGTTTCTCCATAACTTGTGAGTGATTTTATCTTATGCAAAAACATGGTGAGGCAAATGTTTACCACAAAGAATCTCTTGTACACGTGAGATGGTCGCATAACTACAACCAAACTGTCATCAGTACGCGCTGCCTGGGCCAATGCAAAGGCATTTTTAATCTCATCTTCTGTCACAGGCCTTCTGTGTGAGATATATAGCTCATATGGTCCAGTTCTAACTGCAGAAACTGGTTCACTAGGTTCTGTTCCTGCTATTGATTCAAACAGAAACAGCAGTATTATAAGGTCACTGTAAAAATAAGACCAGTTTTTTCTATTTTTTACTTTTAATCAATTCTGCAAACTGAGACTTCTGTGCTAGTACCAACTTATTTTTAAGAAAGAATCACTTAAATCTGTGAACTCCCTGAGATTTTGAATTGAAAAAAAGAAGTGATTATTTCTCCATAATCAATCTCAACCACACATGTTTTCTGCATGCAATCAATCAACTATTTGTTTCAAAATAATCACATGACATTTTGAGTTTAAAACACACACACAAGAAGCCTACACAAGCAATAACAGCCAAATATGGTCAAATCAATCACTTGGTATCTGTTGTAGAGTTCAGGGCACATGAATCAATATGCTAAAGCAAGTCTTGCTCATGTTATTTCTTATATAACTTGTTCTCATCTAAAGTGTGAGAAAGGGAATGATGGATTTACCCTTCATTTGAATTAAAACATCTCCCAAACTTAACTTGCTTTAAATCAAAAGGTGTGAACAACCACACTTTCTCATTAGTCATTTCATATGGTTTCTTACATAAAAGAGAAACAAATTCCAGTGTATTTAGGGAAAACATTAGTATATATTTTCATATGCTTAAGAAAACATTGTGGTTTTGAAGAATCAAAAACTGGTCAGTAGATAAAAAATTCTCAAATTTAATATTCATAAGAGAAAAAAAAAGTCCATAAAACCAGTAGTTATAGCATTTCCTTTCATTTTTTAACAAGTCAAATGTTACCAGACACCCAGTTAAGTGCTTTCTCCATAGATGCTTTTGATGGTCTGCCCCTCCTCTTGGTCTGAACATGCTTAACAGCTGAAACAAGCTTCCGGATCCTTTTCCCATTAGCAGTATCGCTGGGAACAGCAGTCAGAGGGACTCCAACAGATGTAACTTGCTCAGCAGATTCAACATCTGCATTGAAAGCCTCTTCACTAGGAGTAGGAGTAGGAGTTTCAAAAGGTACACTAATTGGCTCTTTCGTACCATTAGCATGCACAGATTTCTCAGGCGCAGCACGCTCCACACCAGCATTTAAAGGGATGCGTCCTTCTTCCTTAGAATCTTCTGCTGTGTCCCTTTTCTGGTTGAGACTTCCACCCACTTGTTCAGCTTCGATGTGCCCACATTTTTTTCGAACAAAATAAGAACTTGCCCTCTCACACAAGCTCCACCCATCAAATACTAAAACATCAAACTGAGATTCACCATTATACTTAAAGAGCAGGCAATCATTCAACTTCAAAAAGTGATCTTTCACAAACTCTTCCCAACCATCTTCAAGGAACAAGGTATCAGCTCTAGTAACAATCGCTACGTTCCACGCAACACCACTAGGACCCTTAAGGGTCACATTTTCAGGCAGCTTCTTTTTTAAGTTGTCTGAAAAAGTCTTCGGAAGTGCCTGCAAACAAACTTCAAATTTCATCATTGAGAAAAGAGATACAATAAGCTGCAAAGACATGCAGGTAGAATCTGATACACATCAAATACTACTCACAACAACTTGATCCATAACCAACCATTTCCAAATCAAGCATGCAAATCAGACAAGGAACACAATAACAAACAACATCACAAATTTGTTTTATTTTCTTCTCCTACTGGTCCTTCATTTGCATCCTTAAAGACAGACATGCAGACATAGCCACAACACACAACCATGATCATATCCAGGTGCATGCATGGTCGGAAACCACAAAAGCACATGCATCTTTCCACCATTGCAATGCAAGCTCAACAATATTTTAAAAAAATGCTCATGATTCAGTACAATATCATAAGCCTTAAGATTTGTTTGTAAACAAAAAAAAAAAGTAACGTGGAAGGTAACAATACAAAAATACTAAAGGAAAATTCAGATAAATAAAAGAGATGATAGAATAAAACAAAGGGGGTAAAAAAATGTGGACAAAGAATGAATTTTTTGAACTTAATCAAACCCCATATTTCATTACTTGTAAGATTTATTACTCCTTGATTCACAACAGATAAGAGGAATACTAACAAGGTGTTGATCATATTCCTCTCGGAGAAACTGCAAGAAATGGAGGAATTGAAAATGAGACCAGTAAATGTCCTCCTCCCAGGATCTACAACCATTACAATTCTGAACCCCCATTGAAGAACAGCAGACAAAGATGAAAAAGTTACAATCTTTAATAGTTTCAGTCCCAGAGAGAGTGAAACGTTACAAGTTGAGTGCAAAGGCACACAGCCCAAAGAGTGTGAACTGGAATGACAGAACACAGTCCAAACCCACTAATAGTTAGAAGCACTAGTTACAATGTAACAAAAACAACAAAAGTTAAAAACATTTTTTTTTTTTAATTTTACTTCAATGTATAAATATTTTTATAACTTTTATTTAAATTATCTTTTACGAATTAAAAATAATTTAATTATAACATCAATGTTATACATGGTCACTTCTCTTTCTTCTGCAAGCCTCCCTCTAATGCCTCCATTGCACTTTGACATGTTTCCTGCTCTATCTCTCCTCCCACCATGCACAACTCCTTTGCTTTTTAAGTTGCTTTTATTTCATTTCATTATAATTTAGATTAGCTAGATATTATTGCACTTTTTAAACTTTATTGTTTAAAGATTATACGTGGATATTATTGTAATTCTAAATTTTTTTAGTTTAGAAATCCTTTATTAAATCAATATGCTTTATTATGATTTTTATTATAAGTTAGGTTGATAATTTTACAATTATAAATTTTATTATTTAGATATTACACTTGGAGTGGGTTATGCCTAAAACTTAAATATTATAAAAGTAAATCATTCGTAATAATTATTAAAGTTATTATAAACTTCTTAATATTAATATACATGCATATAATCCTATAAGTCTAATTTTTTTTCCTTTACCATCATCAACTATGTAATATATTTGCTCCCGTCTTAAAAGCTCAATTATAAACATATAATACAATTAGTATGTGAATAATAGCAACAATTACTTATAGAAAATCATACTAAATGAACAAAATTAGTCTATTTCTATAATTTTAGGATTTGGACATACAAGTTAACATTTGTCAACAACTATATATGTTTAATAATACTAAAACTTAAATATTATAAATATAAACTATTCATCATAATTAAAGTTATTATAAACTTCTTCTCGTATTAAAAGCACCATTATAGACATATAATATAATTAATATATGAATAATAGTAACAATTAGTTATAGTAAATCACACCAAATGAAAAAAAAAAATGTCTATTTCTAAAATAGTGGTATTTGGACATAAAAGTTAACATTTGTCAACAACTCTTTAATAATATGTATGTTTAACAATATACTTTTAAGTTGTTATAAATTCTTTTGATAAATTTTAATGATAAAGATGATTTTGAAATTTAGTTGAATATTAGTATTTTTAACTTTAAACTTTGTGTATAAACTTTTATATATAATTCATTACATGATATATTTATCTCATTTGTATCCATGAATATCTCATCTTATTTCTTAACATAATGTTTACAATATATTTTAACAATAAAAAATTTCTTACTAATTATTGATTCATTTAAAATATTATATCAACATGGCACATATTATATGCATAACATATCACCACTAAGTAATTCATAATTTATTATCAATCACATTTGATGATGCACAACTTATCTCACTAAAAGCACACATCCCATGTCATTAGTTAAATAATATTTTTAAACATTTTAGTCTATTGTATATACATATGCATAAGATTTATAGTCAACAACTTAAAATATATCAGTTTGATCCTATTAAAGTCACTTGAGCGACACAATTTTTATTGTAAAATTCAAAAATAAAAAATTAGAATAAAATATATTTTTATTGTATTATTGGAATAATAGAATATAAATAAAATAAGTAGAAATAGTGGTTGGATATTAGTGGAAAAAATATAATGAAAATCATGTCAATGTAGCACAATTTGGGTAGCATCAGGGTTAAAAAAAAAAATAAGTAGTGATACTCATAAATGTGTTGTTTCCCATAAACATTTTTCTTTATTGTTTTGGATTACGTCCTGCTAGTTAAAATCTAAGAGTTTAATGGTAAAATTGTAAGATTTTACAATTTTACATACTATAAGTGATTCAAATTCCAAATTCCACATAGGAGTTGTACAACAAGATGACAACTGTTCCCTATATTAAATGTTCCCTATATTAACTGTTCACCTTTTTGAGTAGATGTATTTGTTCAAACTTAATTTTATTAAAAATTGATACAATTAAGATTTGACCTTGTTATATGTGTTGTCAGTGGTAATATCATCCAATCCACCTAATTAAAATTAATGTAATTAAAATCCAAAACAAATTTTAAAATCATTTCAAATGAAGAGTCTCTTTTGCTGATTTGTTCACTCTTCCTTCTTGATTGAATGGGTTCATTCAAATTTAATTAAAATAAAACTAAATTAATTTAATTAAGATACTTTTAACCATCTCTTCCTCTTCCTGCTAAATTCAAAAACCTTAGTCACACACCCAAAGTCATTAGAACATACACTACCAGGATTTTCTTTCACTTCTCCTTATTAGTAGGGAAAAATCACACTTTATAACTCACACACTTGCACAAATTTGTTTTTGTATCTTCTTTCCCAATACCACTTGCAATCTCATACTCAAGAAACTGGTAGTTTTGTTTTTATCTCTTTCAGTTTTATTTCTTTTCTTTTGTCTGTGTCTCATTTTTTTATCACTTATATTCATTTTACAAAATAATTTGAAGAAACACATTATATAATGGCTTTGGGGGCTTCTAATCCTCCCTAATGATGTTGCCTTTGACAAAGGTTCCTTCTCACAAAATGTTCACACTAAAAAAGTGGTAAAAAAAATGTTTCAGGTAGTGAAATAGACTTGACTTAGAAAAATGGAATATGTATTGTTGACGATCCAAGATTTGTTGTTGGCTTGCAGAAAAGATTAATGAAAAAAAAATAAAGATTGATACTAAGGATTATGCTATAGAAACTATAAAAAGAAAGAGGATTGAAGAGAAAGATATTAACAACAATATAACTACTTTTAAAAAGAGGGCAACAAGCTCACAAACCACAATTAATCAACTATTCAAAAAGATAAAAGAGAAAGTACTTGTAGAGATGTGACAAGGTGTTTCTATGAAAATGACAAACCATTTAATGTGTCAAGAAGCAAATCATTTAGGAGAATGGTTGAGTCAATTTCAAATTATGGCCCAGGACTGAAGCCACTCTCATACCATGAGATGAGAGTAAAGTACTTAAAGGAAAATGTTAACAAAAAATGCTTTGGAAATTCATAGGACTGCATGAAAGAAAATAGGTGTTTTTCTTATATTTATTGATGCATCAGCTATCTCAAAAACAGCTGATAAAATTTGTAAGATGTTGAATGACATTGTTGAAGAAATCAGTTGTTGTAAGAGAAAAACCTTGTCCAAATTGAAATAGACAATGTTGTCAATTATAAAGTAGCTAGTGAGGTGAGTTACTAATGAGAAAAATGAAGACACTCTATTGGACCCCATGTGCAACACATTGTATTGACTTAATTCTAGAAGATTTTGAAATAAGATATGTGTTCATCAAAATATTATTCCAAAAGGTAAAAAAGAATTACTGCTTTTATTTATTCTATGACGTCTTTAATTTCTTTGTTATATCACTTCACAAAGGGGAGAGACTTGTTGAGTAACTTGTTTTGGCACTTCTTACTTAATATTAGGTTGCCTTTTAGAACATATAGGCCCTCTTATTATAATATTTATTAACAATGAGTGGAAGAAGTGGCAAGGACAAGGGATGAAAATTCAATCGAAGAGGTGGTCTTAGATAAAGAATTTTGGAAGAGTATTGTCATATATTCAAAGGGAACATTTTTTATAATCGAAGTGCTTAGAATGGTAGGTTCTGATGATGAACTAGCCATAAGTTTCATGTACAAGGCAATGGATTGGACTAAAGAAAAGATACAAAAGGAATTTAAAGATGATAATAAAAGGTAAATAATTCACTAATCTCCTAATTGAAATTTTATTTTATCTTTAAATTTGACCCCTTAGAAATTGGAGAACATAATTCAATTTTTTTTTTATTTTTAGTTATGAAATTTGTGAAATATTATTGATGAAAGGTAGAATAACCAGCTCCATAACCTTTGCACGTTGCGAGCTATTTTGGCTATTTTCTGAGTCCTGAATTGCATTTTCCCCTACAAAAATTAAAATTGGTCTACTACAGTGTATATAAAGGATGGTGATTGACCTATAGGAGCAACACTTGATTCATTTGCAACTGGAAAATTCAAAAATCAAGAAAAATTGTTTAGTTAAACCCTTGGCTATTAAGGCGATTGAAAAAAAGACTTCACCAGCTTGGTGCGAGTCTTATGGAGATGAACATCCCAAAGCTTCAAAGGTTTGCTATTAGTGTACTCAGTTTGACATGTATGGTTCTTCTAGATGTGAACACATTTGAGATGGTAAGAACAAAAATTGTGTAATTACAATTAAAATATACTAAATTAGTAATTACTTATATGTATGCTTACATTTGTATTTATTAGATGAACTTAAGTTTTATTAAATATAGTCAAAGTGGTTGCTTTTGCAAACTTAAGTTTGATGAATCATTAACAAATTAATTGATTTTACTCCATATTATATGTCATTTCCATAGTTACCGGTGTATATTTGGGTTGTATTTATAGGATTAACGACTTTAATTTTGAATCTCTTTCGTACACTACATGTTTTTACATAAATTTTATGTTATTATTGCTCCTTTATAGTATATCTTACTGATACAAATAATAATACAATGAGGCCCAAAAATAAAAACGTACACAAGTGAGGCCTAACTAATTCACAGACCATGGAAAAAGTGAAGAGGAACACTAGAATGGGCCAAAGGCCCAAGAGGCTAGAGAATTATACATGCTAGAAGGGTAGGGGGAGAGAGAGTGTGTGGAATGTGAGTTCTCCTCTCCTCTGTTATTGAGTTCTTCATTCTCTCATTTACTATTCTAATTTCTTCTAGCATCATTGCTTATTGTGATTCTCATTTCCAAGTGATATCAGATATTCAGAAAAAGGATCAAGTATGGTTGTTATAATACTTTTCGTTATTTCTTAGTTGTTATTACAGAACTGGTTTTATTCAAAGAACATATATGAACAATATTGCACACATACTATTTGTTGGTATTTCTTGTTGATTTTAGATACAGATTGTGTCATTAGTGCTTTCATCGAGTTACTTATAGCTGACAACACAAGAATGAAAGAGATACAAGGAGAACTGAAACGTGTTTCGGAGACTCTGAGTTTACAATCATGATCGATTTATGCAAATAGATCAACGATTTGATTTGAGATGATTGATCAGCATTTGCAGGACTTGCATCAGCTATTCCTGAAATCTCAGAAGGACTCTCTAGTACAGCCTTCCACTTCAATTGTTTCCTATCCTCGCTCGCTCTATGAAGCTAGATTTTTCACGGTTCACTGGTGATGACGCAGTGACTTGGTTGTAAAAGGCTGAAAAGTTTTTCACATTATACAACACTTCTGATGAGCAGAAAGTGGACATTGCTTCTATTCATTTTGAAGGAAAAGTCTTACCATGATTTCAACTACTAGAAAAAGCACACCAATTTTTTGATTAGTTATCATTGTCCACTACCATTCAAATCCAGTTTGGCCCATCTCAATTCGATAATTCCCGTTCGAATCTGTTCAAGCTAAAACAATCCTCTACAGTAACAGACTATTAGTTAATCAATCATACGAGTTAGATGATTCTGTATTGCTTGATTTGTTTTATTAGTGGATTAATACCTGAATTGAAGCGTGAAGTGATATACCGAACTCCTCACTCATTACTCCAGACTGTGTCATTTGCTAAACTCTTTCATCCATCAACCCTAGCTCCTAAACACAAATTTCCTTATCTCCCAGCCAAATCACTTACACAAAATACTTCTAAACTTTCATTAACAGCAAACATAAACCCACCTATAAACACAAACCCACCACCATTACTTCTTACACCACCACCAAAATCCCAGCTGACATTCAATTCCGTCGAGAAAAGGGGATTGTTTTACTTGTGATGAGAAGTATTCCCCTACCCATGGTGTGAGAATGAAATATCCCGGAACTAGACCCAAATATACAAAGCCAGCAGATTGTCTAAAATCAGTATGAGGAATTTGATCAGACACCTCATTTATCATACAATGTCATGAAAAGTAAGAGGCACAACTAGATTCATAGGATTTATCTTAGGTCATAAGATTCAAATCCTTATTGATGGAGGGAGTTTTGATAATTTTATCGAACCTAGAGTGGCTAAATTTCTACACCTACCTATCTATCAGACCCTACAATTAAAAGTGTTGGTAGGCAATGGAGAGCAATTGGAATGTGAAGGTGAAGTCTAGAATATCCCTATCCAAATCCAGATTGTATCACCTACATACTTAAACAGTTTTGTACCAGAGTTAAATTATCCCTCAAATACTCTTTTTTATTTCTCTTATTTATTACATTTTTTTACAGATATATATATATATTGTTAGCACCAGTGGACTGCTGCAGTGATTTGATGAATTCAACCAAGTGAAGATGCTCTAGATCATGTGATGGAAGGATGAAGACCTCTTGAAGTTTGAAGAATTGAATCTAGGATCTAGAATTGTGTTGTGGGAGTAAGTTTGAAGTTCAAATTGGTAAGGGTTATGATCTCAATCGAAGAAGGGCTCTTTAATAATTTTTCTAAACAAATAAAACATTTGAAAAATTGATAAAAGCAAAAACTGATTTTTTAAATAACGGTTATAACTAACTGAGAAAAATTTAGTCGACTAAACTGTGATTCAGTCGACTGAAACCGTTATGACAGTTGGTCTATAAATACTTGGCGCGCGAATTTTTAAAATAAGATATACAGAGTAAGAATTGTGAGAAGATTTCTGAAAAGAGAGAAAAGCAAAAGCGATCTACAGTTTTTCATCAAGAAACGAATCAAGCTACATGTTTTACTTCAAGAACTGATTTCTTGAACAAAAGAAGAGGAGCCATCTGCTGACTGAGATCATTGCGCTACTGATTTGATATTCTGACTAAGCACTCTATCCCTATTCTCTTATATTCGTGTATTCTGCTATATAG